>Ga0187881_10000940_pt1 | contig 33017 bp, 32 predicted proteins | sample June2016WEW_19_1_2_FD_133017 | JGI IMG/M metagenome (GOLD analysis project Ga0187881, IMG submission 133017) | Peatland microbial communities from SPRUCE experiment site at the Marcell Experimental Forest, Minnesota, USA - June2016WEW_19_100 | ecosystem: Environmental > Terrestrial > Soil >... | reverse complement strand
TCCTGCGTGCGCAGAGGGATGAACATGTTGCGCGCAAACAAGCTTTGCCATGCGCTCTCGGTGATGATGCGGATCGGCATCTGATACGTGGGATCCGCGCCCACGTAACAATCCTGCACGAAGAGCTCCTCACCCTGCAGGAAAGCCTGTACCCGCTGGAGCAGTCCGCTAAACTTGTCCGGAGTCATCGGACGGTTGTAGATTCCCCACCAGATCTTGTCTTCAGTTGTATCCTCACGCACGATGTACTTGTCATTCGCGGCTCGAGCCGTCCACTTGCCGGTGTTGAGGATGAGAGCGCCGCCGTTGGAAAGATGGGCTTCCCCGCGGAAAATGGCTTCTTCATAGAGGGCTTCCGTGGGCAGGTTCCAGTACACGCAGTCCAGATAGCGGAGACCGTGATTCACCAGCTTGAAGTCGCTTCCCAGGTCGCCGGCGTGCTTGGTCGCCGGCGTGTTGAATTCGAGATATTTTGTCATAGCCAATCCCTCACTAGTTTTCGCTGCCCGATGTAAAGCTCGTTGGGAGAATTCGGATCCAGCGCCCATTTGATACGCTCGATGCCTTCGGTAATATCCTTGATCGTGCCGCATGTCGACAACCGCAAATGGCCATCCAGCCCGAATTCGATGCCGGGCATTGTTGCCACGCGAACCTTGTCCAGGAGGAGGTTTGCGAGCTTGGTGGAGCTTTTCTCATAGTGCCGGAAATCCGCGAAACAGTAGAAAGTGCCGTCCGGCTTGCTCACCCTCACTCCGTCGAATGCTCTCAGGCGCTCCACCATGACATTGCGGTTGTTTTCGAGGGTCATGCGCAGGCTGTCGACACTTGACTGCAGACCGTTGAGCGCTCCCACGGTCGCGAGTTGCGTTACCGCCGACGGGCCCGATGTCTGGTGCCCCTGGATGTTGGTCATGACCGAAATCAGCTGTTTGTTGGCAACCGCCCAACCGATGCGGAAACCGGTCATGGCGTACTGCTTGGAGGCCCCGTTGACCACGATAAGCTTCGAAGTCTCTGTCTGGTTTTTTGCGTACTTATAGCAGCTGATCGGCTTCCTGCCGTCAAAGATCAGACGGTGGTAAATGTCGTCCATGATCAGATAAAGATCGCGCTTCTCGCAGAACTCCACGATTTCTGCAATGAATTGTTCGGAGTACATGGCGCCCGTGGGATTATTGGGGCTGTTGATGATTATGGCTTTTGTGTACGACGTGACGACCTGTTCGATATCCCGAAGGGTCGGGTAAAAGGAGCCGTCCTCCGGAAGAACCGGAACCGGGACGCCGCCGCACAACTTCACCATCTCCGGATAGCTGACCCAGTAGGGAGCCGGGAAAACAACCTCCTCCTGCGGGTTGACGATGGCCTGCAAGGCAACCATGATCGCTTGTTTGGCCCCGCTGGAGGCAATGACATTCTGGGGCGTCACTCTCCGGCCGTAAAAATCTTCCGTGTAACGGATGATGGCCTGCTTCAGCGCAGGGACGCCGTCGGCGGGAGTGTAGCGCACTTCGCCGGAATTGATGAGCGCTACCGCGGCTATAATGGCGTCCAGAGGAGCTTTGGATTTTGGCTCTCCCCCGCCCAGGTGAATGATCGGCTCCCCCTTCGCCTTCAAAATCGCAGCGGTTTCATTCAGCTTCAGGGTCGCCGATGCGCTAATGGATTTACCAATCAGGCTTAAGCTCATCGTTTTACCTCTTTAGGTTTGAGTTCATCATTGCTTATCCATCATCATCGCGATTGGAATTCCGGATCTCATGCGGCCATGCGAGAAGCGCCACTCAAGGCCCGAATTGCTCACTCTAGAACGGCTGACTGGCAGCTTCCAGAGCACGAGGATTTGAGCGGGCATTATATCCAAAAACCAGCCCCCGGACACGCAATTTCCAGATTTGCAGCAGGCGGGTTGCTTTTAAGCTACAATCTGCATTTGAATGGGGATGCCGAAGCGCCCGCTTGCTGACGCGGATGACTCCGGTGATTACGGTGTGACTCGCATGATTCCTTTCGACTATCACATCCATTCCAATTATTCGGCGGACGCACATGCGTCCATGGAGGACATGTGCCGAAGTGCCGTGGCGGCAGGCGTTCCGGAAATCGGCTTTGCCGAGCATTACGATTTGCATCCCGACGAGAAGCCGCGTGACTGGCTCCGCCTGGAACCCTGGTTGGCAGAGCTTGATCAGTGCCGCAAAAAGTTTTCAGGTCGGTTGCAAATCCGGACCGGAATTGAAATCGGCGAGCCTCACCTGTTTCCGGTCGAGGTGGAAGCAATGCTGGCACGGGCGCCGTTTGACTATGCGATCGGCTCATTGCATTGGGTGGGGCGAACCGCAACCTTCAATGTTGCTTTTTTTCAACGTCCCGCGGAGGAAGCGTTCCGGCTGTATTATGAGGAACTGGAGTGCATGACACGTTTGGGCGGGTTCGATGTGCTCGGACATCTGGATTTCCCGGTCCGAACCGCATTTGACGTCTATCACGGTTACAATCCCCGGTCCTATGAAACGCTGATCCGTCCTGTGCTCCAAAACTGTATCGAGCGCGGCATCGCTCTCGATGTCAATACCTCGGCAATGCGAAAGCAGGCCCGTGTCCTGCTTCCGGGACTGGAAATCCTACGATGGTACGCAGAAATGGGCGGCGAGCGCGTGACTCTTGGGTCGGATGCCCACCGGCCCGAGCACGTAGCTGCCTATCTGGATGTGGCGCTGGAAGCCATCAAGGCCGCGGGGCTGCGTTTCCTGACGCGGTTCGAAGGGCGCCTGCCTAGACTGATTCCACTGCCATAATCTGTGCTCGGCTATTCGCAGAGAATTCCGTGAATCGTGCCGCAGCGGCCGCCTGCATTTGGAGATTCTTCGAGCCTTCGAGTTTTAGAGGTTAAACAGCCCGCCTCTAAGTCTCGAAGACTCTAAGGCTCAAAGGAGCACTGGACGTCCACATAATTATGGACTGATCAGCAAGCTGCGTTGGAAGATTGAGAAGGGACTTTTTTGGCAATCCCGATTTTGTCGAGGATATCTTCCATCAGGCACCAACGGGTGAGTGCAGACTGGAACAAATTGGCTCCAACGAAAGCGGTGAACCAAAGCCAGTTGGGGTTCACCCAATGGGCAAGCGCCAGGCTGATCAACACGAAGGAGCCGGCAATCAATCGAATCCATCTCTCCATACTCATGTTCATTCTCCTTTTCCCAAGCGACGAATCCTTGGTCTCCCTATAATCCTGGCTGCGGGGTGGGCGCATGCCAATGTCTCAGTTCCCGCTGCCGCATGATGTAGAACAACACCGGGACTGTCATGCGGCTGAGGAGCAGGGAAGCTACCTCTCCCGCCATGAGTGAGATGGCCAGGCCTTGGAAGATCGGATCGAACAGGATCACGGCTGAGCCAACCACCACCGCAGCCGCGGTGAGCATCATGGGCCGGAAACGGACGGCGCCTGCGTCCACCACAGCTTTTTCCAAAGGTTCTCCCATGCTGAGCCTTAACTCGATGAAATCGACCAGGATGATCGAATTTCGCACTACGATGCCAGCGCCGGCGATAAACCCGATCATGGAGGTTGCGGTAAAAAACGCCCCCATCGCCCAGTGTCCCGGCAGAATGCCAACCAGGGAGAAGGGAATCGCGGCCATGATAACAAGAGGTGTCTTGAAACTCTGGAACCAGGCAACCACAAGGATGTAGATCAGAACCAAAACCGCGGCAAAGGCAAGCCCGAGATCTCGGAATACCTCATAGGTGATGTGCCATTCACCATCCCATTTCATTGCCAGCTTGTCGCTGTCCGCCGGCTGCTGCGCCGTGTAGGTTTCGAGCTTATAGCGTTCAGGTAGAGCCTTGGATTTCAGTTCCGCGTCGAGCTGCAAGATCGGGTAAACGGGACTTTCTTCTTTTCCGGCTACGTCCGCGGTGACATAAACCACGGGCATGAGATTCTTGTGATAGATGCTCCTCTCTCGTGTGGTCTTTTCCCATGATCCGAGCTCAGACAGAGGCACCAACCTTCCCGTCGAGGAAGCAAGGCGCAAGTTGTTGAGATCCTCGATGCGGCTGCGATCCGCGAGCGGAAGGCGCAATTCCAGGACTACGTCTTCGGCCTCACGCGGAAGATGCGCCAGCCCTGCGTCCGCTCCGCTGAGACCGAGCTGCACGGTCTGCTGGATCTCCGCCAATGAGACTCCTGCCAGGGATGCCTTCAGGCGATCCACATGAAAACGCATCTCAGGTTGAGGATCCTCGACGTACCAGTCGACATCGACAACACCGGGCGTCTTATCGAGCGTGTCGCGTATCTCACGAGCGAGTTCGATCTGACGCTCATAGCTGGGTCCGTAGACTTCCGCCACCAGAGTCTCGAGCACAGGAGGCCCAGGCGGGACTTCGGCGACCTTCATCCGCGCCCCATATTGTTGGGCCACAGGCTGCAGCAGCGCTCTGGCCCTGCGTGCAATGGCGTGGCTTTGGGCCGAGCGGTCCCCTTTGGGCGTGAGGTTCACCTGTATGTCCGCGATATTGTCCCCGCGCCGCAAGTAGTAGTGGCGAACCAATCCGTTGAAATTGAAGGGGGAGGCGGTGCCGACATACGACTCCAGATCGGTGATCTCAGGAATCTCCTTGAGCCGCGCGGCAAGATCGCGGGTGACCGCCGCGGTTTTTTGCAGGCTGGTCCCTTCGGGCATATCAATGATGACTTGGAACTCGCTCTTGTTGTCGAACGGGAGCATCTTAACGATCACAAGCTTGAAGTAGACCATGCTCATTGAAAGCAGGAGGAGGGTAACAACAAGCGCCAGGAATGCCCAACGATTCCTGCCATGTGCCAGGAGCGATCCCATGAACCTGCGGTAGAGACGGGTGGTCCAGTTTTCGCTCTCGCCTTCCTCATGATGCGAACCGTGCGCACTTCGAAAAAACTTCAGTGCCGCCCAGGGGGTAATGACGAAGGCCACCAGCAGCGAAAAGATCATGGCTGCAGAGGCGCCGATCGGAATGGGCCGCATGTACGGACCCATGAGCCCACGCACCATGGCCATGGGAAGGATGGCGGCAATCACGGTGAAGGTCGCCAGAATGGTCGGGTTGCCTACTTCGTCGACGGCCTCGACCGTGACATCCGCAAACTTCCGCTCTCGGTTCTGCGGCAGGCGCCTGTGGCGCACGATGTTCTCGATCACGACGATGGCATCGTCGACTAATATGCCGATGGAAAATATGAGCGCGAAGAGCGTGATCCGGTTCAGCGTGTATCCGTATAGCAGGAAGACGACCAGCGTCAGCGCCAGGGTAACCGGGATCGCCACCGCTACGACGGCCGCCTCGCGGAAGCCGAGAATCAGCCAGATGAGCAGGGTGACAGACAAAACCGCAATCATCATGTGGAGCAAAAGCTCGTTCGATTTTTCCGCGGCGGTCTCGCCATAATTGCGCGTGACGGTCATCTGCAGATTGGCCGGGAAGTTCCGGACACGAAACGCTTCGGCTCTTTTTAAAACTTCTTCCGATAGGATTACAGCGTTCTTCCCTTTGCGCTTTGCGAAAGAGATCGTCACCGCAGGGTTCAAGTCGCTCGATCGGGTCGAGGCAGCTGCCTGTGATCCAGACGCTGGAGGAAGGTTCTCCGCCACGGGATGGATGCCCTTGATTGCCGCGGCCGGCCCCGGGGTGAAAAGAACGTAATCTTTGGGCTCTTCCGGGCCATCCTTGATCTCGGCGATATCGCGAAGGTATACGGGGAGGTTGTTGTGGATTCCTACCACCAGAACAGCAAGATCGTCGGCTGAGCGCAGGAATCCATCCAAGTGAACTGCGATAGCTTCGTTGCCTGTGGTCAACGTGCCTGCGTCGGCCTCACGGTTTTCCATTTGCAGCATACCGCGCACCTGGGAGGCGCTGATGCCGAAAGCGGCCATCTGGACGGGGTTCAACTCCACCAGAAGCTTGCGCCGCTGGCCGCCAATGATCTGAGTGCTGGAGATGTCGGGGATCTTCTGCAGATCGTTGCGCAGTTCTGCGGCGACGCGCCGGATCTGGTAGCCATCCATCTGGTTGCTCCAGAGCGTAAGAGCCAGAAAGGGCACGTCATCAATGGAGCGCGGCTTGATCAGCGGCTGCGATGCACCTGGAGGAATGAGATCGAAGTTGGCAAGCATCTTTTGATTGAGACGGACGATGCTCTTTTCCTCATCCTCTCCAACCAGGAAACGAACGATCGCCAGGGAACCGCCCGGACTCGAGGTGCTGTAGATATACTCTACGCCCGGAATCTCCCATAGCAAACGTTCCATGGGTTTGGTGATGCGCGTCTCGACTTCTTTGGCCGACGCGCCGGGCAGCGCCACAAAAACGTCGATCATCGGAACGATGATCTGCGGTTCTTCCTCCCGTGGAAGGAGCACGACAGCCGCCGCACCCATGGCAATGGATGCAATCAGGATGAGCGGCGTGAGCTTGGAATGAATGAAGGCGTGCGCCAGCCGGCCTGCGATTTGTGGTCTGCTCATTACCGGATCTCCAGAGAAATGCCGTCGATAATCTGGTCAGTCAGTTTTAGGATGATGCGCTCTCCCGGTTCGATGCCGGCGAGCAGTTCCACTCTCTGCGGATCGTACGGGGCCGTTTTCACAAGCCGGAATCTTGCTTTTCCGGAACCGTCGACGACGAAGACGCCGACCAGTTGCCCGCTCTCACGCACCGCCTGGATGGGGACCAAGAGTGCCTGCCGGACGCCCGTCGGGATCGCCACTTTGACAAAACTTCCGGAGACAGCAGAAAAGTCAGCAGGCACATCCACCTTGAATTGCACCGTGTGGCTGCCGGCCGTCGATAGCGGGATGATTTCGGAAATCCGGCCCAGGGCCGGTTCTTTCGCCTGATCAGGGATACGAATCTTGACCTCGAGGCCCTTGCGCAGACTAGCGGCATCGCTAGTAGGTAGGCTTGCCAGAACCTGCGGTCTGGAAGTGGATTCAATGATTACAAGCGGGCCGCCCGGGAAGATTGCGCTGCCGGGATCGACGCTGCGTTCCACGATTCTGCCGGCGGAGGGCGCCTTTACCATGGTCCAGTCGACATATACATCGGCACGGCGCGATTGAGCGCCAGCCTGGGCGATTCGGGCCTCAATCTGTGGGATCCGGTCTTCGGCCGCGGCAACCATCGCTTCTTTGGCGGCGAGATCGGCGGTCGCGGAATCGCGGCGGGCCCGCATTTCATCGAGTTCCTGGGGTGAAACCGAGCGACTCTCGGCCAGCTTTTGATAGCGGGCGTAAGTTCCATTGGCCAGATCCGCGGAAGCCTTGGCTGCTGTCTGCATGCTCCGCGCCACTTCCGCCCCTTTGCGCGCTTCCGCGAGTGCAGCCTGAGCTTCCTGGATAGAGGCCTGGGCGGCATCCTTTTGACTGTCGGCGTCTCTGGCGTCGAGCGTAACCAGCACCTGCCCGGCCGTTACCGAATCACCGGCACGCACTCTTACTTCCCGGACGAATCCGTTGATCTGCGAGGAGAGCACGATGCGATCCCGCGGCTGCACGGAACCGGGAGCCTCGATCATGGCAGGGACGCTTTCATTTTGTAAAGTGATGACCTCCGCCTGGACGGATTTGGCGGGCGCCACGGACGACGCCGGCCCAGTGCAGGCCGTAAACAGAAGCATGCCGGCTAGAATCGGAAGCATTCGATAAAGGGTTCGCATTTTGGCTCACTCCATTCGATCTGGATCAAGGTGTCGGTGCTATTTCATGATGGCTGGAGAACCCGGGGCCAGGATGCCGGCCGCATTCTCCATCTGTGCATAACTCAGCCGATGCTGGTAGATCGCTTCTGCAAGGGCAGCGCGCGCTGCACTGCGCGCGGCTTCTGCTGAAAGCAGATCCGTCATCGTCGCCAGTCCCGCCTCGTACCGGTTTTGCAGGATGCGCAGGCTCTCCTGACTTTGAGCCTCGGCCGCTTGCATTGCCAGCACCTGCTGCTCCGCAGAGCGGACTCGGATGAGCGCCTGATGAACTTCCAGAGACATGGCCGATTCCATGGCCTGAAGCTGGCGGCGTTTCTGTTCCAGTCGCTGCCGGGATGCCGCCAGTAAGGCCGAGTCACTCCCGCCGGCATAAATGTTCCAGCGCAGGCTCAGGCCCGCCAACCAGTTGCTGCCGCCGGCTTCCTTCAAAGAGGGATTGTCCGCTTCCCACGTTGCAAAGGCGCCCAGTGTCGGATAAAGCTGGCTCTTCTTGCCGCGCTCCTCCAATTCCGCCTGGCGCACTTCGTCCTGCAGGAGCTGATAGTCAGGGCGGCGTTTGCGCAGTTCGGCTGTCAGGGCATCCTCCGAGGGAAGTTGGTACGCGGCGCGCGTCAGCGGCGCAGTCTCGCCGGATGGATTGTCGAGCGGCAAGCCCATGAGGCGGTTGAGCTGCGCACGCGCCAGCTCCTCCTGCCCCTGCGCCTGAATCTGCTGCTGTCGCGCCGATGCCAGGTAAACCTGGCCGCGCAACAGATCGGCCTCGACCGCCAGGCCGCTGTCCACGCGGGACTGCGCCTGCTTGACCATCGCCTCGGCTGATGCCGTTGCGGTCTTGGCCGCCTCCTGGCCTTCGCGGGCGAGCGATATTGCATAATAGGACTCGATGACCGCAAGGAGCGTTTGCCTGACGTGATCGTCATGCCCCAGATCCGTCATTTCGACCCCCAGGCGCGCGGCTTCCACACGTTGCCGGGTGCGGCCGAAGTCCCAGATGTTTTGCTGGGCGGTGATCCGCGTCTGCAGGTTGGCCAACGGATCGGGCGTGTTCAACGAAGAGAGAGCGAAGTCAGCGGCGGTGAAATTCCTCTGTGTCAGAAGCGTGCCGAATACATAGACGGGATTGTTGCCGCCCAGCACGGACTGTTCGACGTCGAGCCGGGGGCGATATCCTGCCTTGCTTGCGGCCTGCTCGGCGCCTGCCGCGGCGCGGGCCGGCGCATCGATTGCCAGGTCGGGATTGCTCTCGAGCGCCTTGCGCACAGCCTGCTCCAGCGAAAGCTTTTCCTGAGCAGAAGCCCATGGGATCGACAGAAGGACAGCGAACAGAGCCGGGATCAGGTTCTTGACAGAGAGCAAATTTTTCATAGTTTCATCCGGCGAGAGACGTTTAGGTGCATCGTGTTTACCGGCTCCGCGAAGAACCGATGGCGGAAGCGAGCTTCTCCCCCTGTTTCAGTCTTTTGTACAGGAGCGACCGCATGATGACGCAGGCCTCGTGAATCTCGGGGTCCGAAAGCCTGTAGCTCACCTGCCGCCCATCCCGGGTCGCGTCCACGATGCCGGCCTGCACGAGCATGGCCATGTTCTTCGACAGGTTGGCCTTGGAGGTCTCCAGCGCTTCGAGCAGGTCGGCCGCGGACATCTCGCGCCCGTGGAGAAGCTCGACAATTTCGAGCCGCACGGGATGAGCCATTGCCTTGCAGATCTGACACTGCATCTCGAAGATCTTTCTTGCCGCCTCTTTGTTTTTTGTCATTATCAGTTACCATGTTTATATGTTTATTTGTTTCCTATGTTCGAAACTATTATACAATCCCAAAATGGTTTGTCAACAGGGAAAATTGCTCCTGTGGAAAATCCAGGGATGCGGCTCCCTTGGAACTTCCCTTGACAGATTCAGGCCGAGAGGTCTAAGGTTTTAATTTCTTAATAATCATTATCATTAAGCCATGAAAAAAACAGAGAAGCATCGCAAGGTAATCAGTGAGCACTGTGAACGATGGACCATTCCACGGGAAGTGATCTTCAGCCTCCTCATGAAAAGCCAACAGCATTTGAGCGCCAAGGAGGTTTATGGGCTTCTCCAAACCTCTAACCGCGATATCGGGATCGCGACGATCTACCGAACGCTCGATCTGTTGGATAAGGCCGGGCTGGTCCGCAAGATCCAGTGCCGGGACGGCCATCTGCGTTACGAATATAAGAGAGGCGACCAGTCCGATCATCACCACCATCTGATCTGCACCGATTGCGGAAAAATTCTGAATTACCGGGATTTCGAGAAAGAGGAACTCGATCTTGTGCGAAAAACCGAGGAAATCATGGAGAAAAAGCATGGTTTCCTTGTCAGGGACCACAATATCGAATTCCTCGGCCTTTGCAAAGAATGCCGGCCCGGAGGGCAGAAATTCCTGGCCAAACGCGCTCGCTAAGCATTTTGGTCAGTGAACCGAAGGAGTTGCGGCCATGCTTGACCGCCCCTCGGAGGCAGGGCTAGTATCAATCTGCGGAGGAACCAGCCATGATTTCAAAGACGACCAAGCTTCCCGCCGGCAAGAGCGCCCCAGAACTGCTTGACATGTACTTTCTGGATGCGCGGATGCATCTGCTTGAGACGGCTGCATTTCTGGATCGCCTGGGCCGCGCCCGCGAAGCCGCGAAAGCCATGAAGGACTCACGCGTGAAGAAACTCCTGGCCGCAACGAACCTGCTTGCCGACGGCAAGCCGGAGCGTACCGAACGCTTCCAGCGGCTTTTCTCCGTGAAATGAAAACAGCATGGGCCACCAAGGGGGCAAAGAAAGACTTCGAGAAGAACTCGAGGCACGGATCCGCACCCCGATCCTTTCCGCTGGGCCATGGGGATTTCTCTCATGTCTGGCGGCGAAAGCGAGGGCCTCAGCATGAAGATCATCGAACCACACATTCACATGATTGCCCGCACGACCCAGGACTATCAGCGCATGGCGATGATGCACACGGTGGCATGCGTAGAACCGGCCTTTTGGGCGGGATACGACCGCGTCGGGGCTCAAGCTTTCTATGACTACTTCAAGCACCTCACGGCGTTCGAGCCGACGCGCGCGGCGCAATTCAACATCAGGCACTTCTGTCACATCTGCATGAATCCCAAGGAGGCGGAAAACGTCCCGCTTGCCCGCGAGGTGATTTCGTTCATCCCCGAATTTCTGGATAAGCCTACGGCGCTTGGCATTGGTGAGATCGGCCTCAACAAGAACACAAGGAACGAGATGACTATTTTCGCCGAGCAGGTAGAGTTGGGGGTTCAGCGCGACGTAATCTTGTGGCTTCATACTCCGCATCTGGCCGACAAGCTCAAAGGGACGCGGATGATGCTCGATTATCTCAAAGGCCATGGCGGCGTCAACCCGGAGCGGGTTTGCTTCGACCACGCGGAGGAACATACGATCGGCATGATTCGCAAGGCTGGCTTCTGGGCTTCCATGACGATCTATCCGGTAACAAAAAACTCGCCGCCGCGCGTCGTCGATGCCATCGAGCGCTTCGGTACCGACCACATCATGGTGGACGCCTCGGGCGACTGGGGCCCATCGGACCCGGTCACGCTCCACGAGGCCATCTTCGAAATGAAGAAACGCGGCCACTGCGAGGCAGATATCGAGACGATCTTCTTTGAGAATCCGGCGCGTTTCCTGAGCCAAAGTCCGAAGTTCCCATTCAAGCCGACTCACGCAAGCTGACCAGCGAACTCCGTATTCACGCCGGTCTGAAATCCAATCGCCCGTGTGTTTTTGCTGACCCAGGTTGGCATGAGGTCGGACATCTGAATCGGTCACTCACCGAGTTTCTGTTCGCGGAGGTTTTTGTAATAGGAGTGGCTGGTGTAGAGGGCCGCCACCGGATTATGCCCCAGGACTCTGTCCTTCACAACCAGGACGGTTGTCGGCGCCTTCGAATGCATGAAGAAGAGGCTGTCGTGGCCGACGCAAAGGCCGACCACGACGTTTAGTTCGGTGCCCACATTCGCCAACAGCGCCGCCTGGCCGATCGGATTGCACAGAGCTTCGTACTGACCCGGCTGCACTTTTTCCGCATCCTGCAGCCCGACACTTTCTTTGTCGATCGAGCCGACTTTGCAGCAGACCGTGTGCACCTCGAAGCCGCGGCTGGAAAAGATCTCGCTCGCAAGCCGTGCCTCGGTCATCAGCCCGACGCAGTGAACGATGCCGATCTTGTGCGCGCCCATGCGCCGCGCGAACTCCATGATTTCCTCGACGCGCGTGTGCCGACAGTACCCTGCAGCCTCGGTTCTCGCGGACTCGACCGCGATGCGGTGGATGTGATCATCGGAGAAGTAGCGGCTCTCCGCTTCCGTCAACTCGGCTTCCTGCCGGGGCGCCGGACAAAAGGGCGGCTTAGCTTTGCTTTCGGGTGCGGCGGCGCAGGCGCGCACGCCGCAGAACGCGCACATCAACAGTTCTTCTCCTGCCATATGCAGACTCCTCGTGTGGGCTGTCTAGAGCCGAGTTTATCACCGTATCTTGTGTCTTGGCACAGACCACTATGGGCAAAAACAGATCATATCAGGCAGCTTCCATGACCATGCCTCTCCGGCTTCAAGATCGCGAACCACCGCGTCCCTGGCAAGATTCCCTCGGGGTGCTGTTGTGGCCGCCATGGCGGCCGCACGCCGTTTGAGGAGTCACAACCTTGAGTTTGCCGTCCTTGAAAGCCGCGACCGTAGCCGCAGCAGTCGGAAACTCTGACAGGTACACTTGGATGTTCGCCGCCTGAAATTTCCCCAGGGCGCCCATGCCAATGCCGCCGACTACCATCCCGTCCACGCGTTCACCGGCAAGGGACAGAAGTGGCTGGCACATGCCATGGCCGTGATTGAGATTGCGGTTCGAGACCGCACGGCAGCTTCCGTTTTCCGTGTTGACAACCAGAAAAAACGGCGCTGAGCCAAAGTGAGCACTTACCGGGCTTTCGAGCCCCTTGTCATCAGTAACTGGAATACAGATATTCATAACATTTTCCTCTTTGTTGGGGTGCAATGTGCCCCCGAATTATTTGTTCTTAGAACCCATCCAACGCCGCCGGCCGCCACACGGCAAGGACTCTCCCTGCGCCTCCTCGATCTCGCGCCGATGGCAGTGCGGGCAGCCGGCTCGTGGATTGGGCGATTCGTCCCATTCAACCTTGCAGGCGGGACACCGCAATGGACGGCTTGGTTCCGCCTGGACCGGCCCACCCTCGATTTTGAGCGCCTTGCCGAGAATGATTGCCTCGGCGACCTTGCGGCGCGCGATTTCTACGATCCGTCCGAAAGTCGGGCGCGAGATTCGCATCCGTTCTGCCGCTTGATCCTGATAGAGCCCCTCGAAATCAGCCAATCTGATAGCCTCGAATTCGTCGAGAGTCATCACTACCTCTGCGAGCATGCGCGCCGGAATTCCAGCCGGCTTGAATATCGCCGCCGCCGGCTTCCCAGCTACTCGGCGGCAACATGGCGGCCTGGGCATAAGTAAACCCTCCAAGTTAATTATAAGCATATGCTCAAAACTATCAAGGAGGAAAAGTCGAGACACTGAGAGGATGGTGAGGCAGATAGAAAGTATCCTGGCTACCGGTTGCGGGCTACAGATGTAACGTGGATATTGGCGACAGCCTGTTTATACAAGCTCCCAGCCTCGATTGTTGCCCTTCTCCTCCGGCGGCTGCCGTCGTATGCGGGTTCAGGGCACAGCCGGGCTTGGCGCCATCGCAAATGACGCCGGATAGGGCGGCTGCCATGATCTTCACCGCCCGCTGAATCTCTTTTGCTCCGCCTCCCATGGCGTAGGCGAGACCGCACGCGGCGCCAATACCCGCTTTGATCGCCACGCCGCAATGACTTTTATTGACAAACCCAGGTTGAAAAGTTTATGGTAGATCTGTATTAATAATCATTCTCAATATCATTAACATGGTACCCCAATGAAAGGCAAAAAACCGGCGCAGCATCAAGTGCAGGTCAGAATGCTTTGCCGGCGCTGGACGACGCCGCGTGAGGAGATTTTCAGACTCCTCGTGCAAAGACGCCGGCAGCATCTCAGTGCCAAGGAGATCTATGTTCTGCTCCAACCTACTGGCCATGACATTGGGATCGCGACCATCTACCGCACCCTCGACTTGTTGGACAAGGCTGGTCTGCTTCGCAAGATCCAGTGCCCGGGTGGACAGGTGCGCTACCAGTACAAGCGAGGCGACCAGTCTGATTACCAATACCACCTGATCTGCACGGTCTGCGGAAAGGTCCTGAACTATCGGGATTTCGAGAAGGAAGAACTTGCTCTCTTAGGTAAAACCGAGGACCTCCTGGAGCGAAAGTCCGGATTTCTCATCAGGGACCACAATATTGAATACTTCGGGCTCTGCAAGAAGTGTCGGCCCGATGGGGCGAGAATTCTTACAGAAAAAGCGTTCGGCGAATTTGAACTTGGGAGATCCCCCGCTGGACTCAAAGCAGAGCCGCTCCCAAGTAAGGAGATCACATGAGAATTGCCATCGCTACGGATCAGGATTTTGTAGCATCCGGTTTCGGCTGTTGTCCGGTATGCACGATCGTGGACGCCGAAGATGGAAACATCCGCGAGACGTTCATCATCCCAAACCCGGGATTAAAGCATGAATACTGGGCTGAACTGTTCTGCCGGAACGCCATCAAGCACCTGATTGTCGGAAAAATTGGAGCGCATGCGCTGTCGGTGATGCACTGGTGGGGAATCGAAGTCATGGCCGGCGTCCAGGGCTCCATCGACGATGTCGTCCATCGGTTTGCGCGTGGAGAGCTTCGATCCGAATCAAACACCGGCTCCGGGGATTGCGCATCGAAAACAGCTACTGCATGAAGCGGCCGCAGGAAAATCCGATTGACCCTCCATCCCTCTGGGTCATAACCACGGAGCGTTACATAAAATTGAGGTTTAGTCATGGAACAATTGATTTTTTTGGACAATGCTGCAACGACTTTTCCGAAGCCGGAATCTGTCTATACCTTCATGGACCAGTTCTATCGCCGAGCCGGGGTCAACCCGGGACGTTCCGGCTATGATCTGTGCATGGAAGCGGGTGAATTGCTGGATAACACGAGGAGACTTCTGGCTCGGTTTTTTAATGGCAGCGACTTCAACAGGCTCTGCTTCACCTACAACGCCACCGATGCTCTCAACCTGATCATATTCGGCATGCTGGCGGCAGGGGACCACGCGATCACGACCACGCTCGAACATAATTCGGTGTTGCGGCCGCTCTACCACCTCTCTCAGTACGGGGGCGTCGAAGTGGATTATGTTCCTTTCGGCGATGCCGGATTCATCGATCCAGAGGAGATCCGTCGCCGCTTCCGCCCGAACACGCGTTTGGTGATCGTCAACCACGGCTCCAATGTCATCGGGACGGTTCAGCCGATCAGGGAAATCGGACGCCATTGCAGGGAACATGGAATACCCTTTGCCATTGATGCGTCTCAAACTGCCGGCCATCTGGCGATCGACGTTGAGAAGGATAATGTGGATTTGCTCGCCTTCACCGGCCACAAATCCTTGCTCGGACCCACGGGAACCGGAGGGGTGTATGTCCGGGATGGGATCACCGTCCGGCAGACCCGCGCAGGCGGGACCGGAGTCCGTTCGGCAGAACGTCTGCACCTGCAGGAATATCCCTTTCGCCTGGAGTACGGCACTCCAAACATCATGGGTATCGCGGGGCTTCACGCGGGTGTGAGTTGGATTCAGGGAAAGGGAATCGACGCGATTCATGGACAGGAAATGGCGCTGACGGCGCAATTAAGGGAGGGGCTGGAGCGGATCGAAGGGGTTCGCCTTTACTGCCAGGACAGCCTCAAAAACCACTTATCCGTCATGAGTTTCAACGTCGAGGGACTGGAAGCCGGAGAGACCGGAACCATGCTCGACGTCGACCACAGCATCGCCTGCCGCACCGGCCTCCACTGTGCCCCTCTGGTGCATGAGCAGCTGGGCACAGCAAAAATCAAGGGAGCGGTGCGTTTTGGCATCGGGCCGTTCAACACAGAGGACCATATTCAGGCGGCCGTAAAAGCTGTATCCGAGATCGCTGCCATGAATACCGCCAGGCGAAAGCCTCGTGTGGCAGTTCCCAAAGCGTACCAACCGGCAGCAAACGCTATCGCCCAAGAGATGCCCGCGATGGAAGTGAAAAGTAAGGCGTGAAGACGGGGCTGACCTCCAGAACGAATCGAAGATATTCAAAATCCAACCAAGCAAGGTGACGATCAGTTTGCATAAGAGGGATTATAGTATGGAAATGACGATTGATTTTCCCGGTGGCGCCCGCGTAGCAGCTCGCTTCGGAGGATTCACCATCGAGACCGACTTACCCGCTAACGCTGGCGGTGAAGGATCCGCACCTACTCCCTTCGAGACCTTTTTGGCCTCGCTGGGCACCTGCGCCGGCATTTATATTCTGGGCTTCTGCCGCCAACGCGGCATCCCTGTCGAGGGCATCCGCCTGATGCAACGCGCTAAGATAAATGCAGTGACTGGGCTGGCAGAAACCATCTCGCTGGATATTCAGCTGCCGCCTGATTTCCCGGAGGGGTATAAAACAGCGGTGATCCGTGCGGCCGAACAATGCAAGGTGAAAAAGCACTTCGAGAGCCCGCCCAAGATTGAGGTGGCAACGTCCATCAATCCATCCGTACCTGCTTGAGGAGCAGTGATAGTGACGACTCTCTTGTATCTGGTCTGTTACTTGGCAACAGAGGATTCACCGGAAAGGCAGGATTCCTCACTCATGTTCCACAGGTGGCGCCAGGCTCCATCTTCTTCGTTGCGCCCTTTTTGTGCTTTGCGCCAAACTTGTTTTCAGCCTCCACGTGCCGGTTGACATTTCGTCCTATCATCAGCAACATGTTCTCCCCTGCGGAGGCAGGCACCGGCGGCAATGCCATGAGACGATGTTCCAATTTCTGTTCGGCTGGTCCAGGACGGGACAAAACGCCAGCCCTGTAAACGGCCTCCTGGAGGTTCCCCATGGAAGAGCGCATATCGAGAAAGAGATTCCTGTCGGATGCAATAAAGTATCTAACCGGAGCTGCCGCCAGCCTGACCGGCTTCAACCGGATTACCCCGGGAAAGTCCCTCGCCGGCACCAAAACTGAGCCCTTGCCATGGCCCTATGCGCGACTAGAGCCGGAAGTCACGAGAAAACTGGCGCATGACCTCTTCTATGACTCCGGTTGCGGCTATGCAGGCTTTGCCGGAATTCTGAAGGGCCTGCAGGAAAAAGAGGGCGAGCCATTCACTTCGTTGCCGCTGGAAATGATGAACTACAGCGGAAGCGGGATAAAGGGCTGGGGAACCATTTGCGGTGTGCTGAACGGGGCATCCGCGGCGATTTCTCTGGTTACGGACTCAAGAATGTCCGGTCAGCTCATCAACGAGCTCATGGGATGGTACACTCAGACGCTTCTACCTTCCGACATAAGTAATCGATACGCAGAGGGCCATGGATACAAGGTCGACAAGAACATCAAAGCCCTGCCCCGTAACAAGAGCGGCTCTCCTCTATGCCACATCTCCATTACTAAATGGTGTATAGCTTCTGGATTATCTGTCGATTCAACTGAACGGCTCGAGAGATGCGCCCGTCTCAGTGGGGACGTTGCGGCCCAGGCGGTAAAGCTGCTGAACGATCAAGCCCAGAATAAGTTCCGTGCCGAATTTGTAATGCTGCAATCCACCACGGGATGCTTGAGCTGTCACGGCTCCAAAGGCGAATCAAAAAACGTGGCTACGAAGCTGGATTGCCTTCAATGCCACAAGGATCACCGCAAATAGCCGTGCATCCAAAAATCCATAAGGCAAGGATCGAAGTTCGACACAATTGGAATTATCAATTTCTCAGCGAGGAAATGCATGAAGAATGCGAACAGGCTCATGATGTTCATGATCCTGCTACTGGCTCCGCCCACCGTATTCCAGGCGCAGACGCAGCAGGCAGGACAGGAAACTCCAAAACCGGCAATCCCCAACTTTCTTGAACTCTCTCCGCGCATCGGCACGGGCGGCCAGCCCACAGAGGACGGGATAAAACTGATAGCCGGCAAGGGATACAAGATCATCATCAACATCCGCTCTGGCAGCGAGCCGTTTGATATCGCCGCCGAAGAAAAGCAGGCCCTGCAACTCGGGCTGCGATATTACATGGTCCCCTTCGTGGCCCAAGAGCCGAGCGAGGAGCAGGCTCTCGCCTTCAATGCCCTGATGTCCGCACTCAAGGATAACAAAGTCTTTGTGCACTGCGGCAGCGGGAATCGTGTAGGCAGCCTGATGATGATTTACCTCGCGCTGGAACAGGGGATGGCACCGGATAAGGCCGAGCAGGAAGCCAAAAAGATCGGACTGCGTTCCCCGGACCTCCTCGACTTTGCCAAGCGGGTAATCGCCGGCCACAAGAAATAGCAATCGTTACCGCGGATGTGAGGATTGCAGGTCGTCCCATTCCGGTACGGGCATGGGCACAAAAACCCTTCCTGCTCGGGACATTCCAAATCCGGCCAGGATTGTATCCCTCAAAGAGGGTTACGGTCGTGCTCGCGGGATCGCTGCCGCCATGCATTCCCTCGAGAGCGATCGTCCCGACGACGCCAGTAATGAGGGTTTATCCAGGCGTCGGTGAAATGTAGATCTTGTTGTTATCCGTCTGCTGGAAGATCCGGCCGGTCTTCGGGCACTTGACGCCGTTTCTGAGCATGATGCCAAGGTTCGGCGGCACTGCGCGTCCTGCGAAGAGAGTGGCGACGCAGGTTTTTTCGGGAGGACCATCATTTAGCACGACCGAGACCCCCATCGAGTGAGTTACTGAGCAATCATCACAAAATGCATGAATCATATATCTGGCCATGGTTGTCTCCGTGGGCTGAGCATAACACAAGATGGCAAGCTCAGACTATTCTAATCGCCTCCGGCAACCCTTTCCGATGGGCGCTCGCGTCTCCGCGGCTTGCATCTGCCCGCCCGGCGCTCGCGCCAAAGTGGACCTGTTATTCCGTGACAGACACTAAGGCTCAAGCCAGCGCCAGGATGGATTCTTCGACGGCCCCCTGCACGATTTGCACTTTGTACGCGTTATCGCGCATCGGGTTGGCACCTTCGGCCGCGGCATGTCCGGCTGCGGCCGCGGTGGCGCTGTCAATTTTCTTGCCGACGAGGAGTTTCTCGGCCGCCTCCGCGCGCCACGGATAAGGACCGACCCCTCCGAGAATCACACGAGCCCTGCTGATGTTCTCGTTTTCAAATACCAGGACAGTTCCGACGCTCACCATGGCGAAATCCCAGGCGCGCCGCGCGCGGATCTTGCGATAGGAACTGCGCACCTTTCCGGGCAGGGGCACGAGTTGAATCTCCGACACGATTTCATTGGGCTCCAGGACGTTCTCCTTGAGAATGCTTTTGTCGGGCCCGACAAAAAAGTCGGCAATGCTGACGGTCTTGTTTCCCGCAGGCCCGGCAATCAGCAGCTGTGCCTGCAGAGCGCACAACGCCACGGCGGTGTCGGACGGATGCACGAAAAAGCACGGGCCACCCCCGAAAATCGCATGGTACTGATTTTCTCCATCCACGGCATAGCAGAGGTCGCCGCCCTTGCGCGCGCAGCGGAAGTCGCCGCGGAAATACCAGCAGCGCGGCCGCTGGCAGATATTGCCGCCGATGGTTCCCTGGTTGCGCAGTTGCGGGCTGCCGACCTCGAACGCGGCCTGTGCGAGCACTGTGTACTTTTCCGCGAGCGAGCGGTTGGTGGCTACTTCGGCGACCGGCGTGAGCGCGCCGATCCTCAATCCGCCGTCGGGTCGCGCCGAGATGCCTTTGAGTTCCTTGACGCCGCTGATGCTGACAACCCGGTCGGCCGACATGATCCCGTCGCGAAGACAACCCGCGAGATCCGTCCCGCCGGCGTGCAGGCGGGCTCCCTTGGCGCCCAAAGCCTTGATCGCCGCTGCCACGGAGCTTGCTTTCACATAAGAGAACTTTTTCATCATGGCTCATCCCCTTTTCTTGCTGAGCAGTTCGAGGATCGTTTTCGCTTCGATCGGACCTTGCGCGGGCCGGACACCTATGGCGTCATACACGGCGTTTGCGATCGCGGCGGCAGCCGGGACGTGGGCCGGTTCGCCAAGACCCTTGCAGCCGACGATATTGCACTCCGTGTCTTTGGGATCGATGGCAAGTACCTGATGATCGGTGGGGACATCGAGAGCCGTGGGAATCTTATAATCGTGGAGATTAGCGTTGCACATCTTGCCCGTCTGTCGATCCAGGACTCTTTTCTCCGTCAGGGCATATCCCAAACCCTGGGTCATGCCGCCGAACACCTGGTTGTCAAAAGTCTTGCGGTTGATCACGCGGCCGCTTTCGTTGGCACCCAGAAGGCGCACGACCTTGACCTCGCCTGTCTTGGTGTTGACCTCGACCTCGGCGAAGTGGGCGCCGAACGGATTGATTGCCTTGTTGGTGGGATTGGGGTCACGGTTGCCGATGCCGATGACGTCCCTGACCCCGTGAGCGCGCATCAGTTCTTCAACGGTGCGCTTCTTATCCGGATTGGTGCGACTGACGAAGGATCCATTCTTCAATTCCAGGTCCTCGATGGGAACGCCGAGGTTTTCCGAAGCCCAGCCGAAGACCTGCCGTTTGACGATCCAGGCGCCACGACGTACCGCGGGTATCAGTCCCGGAAGCGTCATGCTGCCGCCGCTGCTCTGGCCATAAGGTGTGACGGCCGTGTCGGCATTTATGATGCGAACGCTTTCCAAGGGTATCCCCAGCTCTTCCGCGGCGACCATGCAGGCGACGGTCTTGGTTCCGGTCCCGATATCCATGGCTCCCGTCTTGATCGTCACGCCGCCGTCAGAAAACATCCTGACTTCCGCGGTGTACGGCGGAGAGCCACTGCCGCCTTGCCACATGCCTGCCGCCACGCCAAAGCCTCGTTTTATGTAACTGCCGCTTTTCGCGGCCGCACGGGCTTCCTTCCAGCCGAATGCCTTCGCGCCCTGTGTCAGGCATTCCCTCAGGCCGTCGCTTGTGTACGGCATGTTCCTGGTCTGGCTGACCTCAGCGAAGTTCTTCAACCGCAGATCGATTGGATCCATGCCGATTTTTTCCGCGAGCATGTCCATCATCTGTTCCAACGCCCAGCTGCAGGCGGGGAACCCGGGCGCGCGGAACGCGCGGGCGCGGCCGGCGTTGATATAGAACGTACTCTCACTGACGAGAACGTTCGGGCATTTATAGAGTTCGGACACCTGGTATCCGACCCCGGTGCCCCCAGAGTACGCGCCGCAGGTAGCGATATTCGTCAACTGCAGAGCCGTGAGTGTCCCGTCCTTCTTGACTCCCGACTTCATAGTCATCCTGGCATCGGGTCTGTTCCCGACCGCGAGAAGGGTCTCTTCCCTCGACAACATGAGCTTCACCGGCATTCCGGTCTTGCGGGCCATGAGTGCCGCGATTACCGTATACTTTCCCAACTCGAGCTTTGCGCCGAAACCGCCTCCGAAATAGCGGCCGATGACCCTGATGCTGTTCACCGGCATGCCCATGGAGCTTGCAAACGGCAGAAGAACGGCGTCATACACTCCCTGAGTAGAGTCCCAGATGGTCACCTTGTCGCCATCCCATTTGACCACTGAACCGTGAGCTTCCATGGGCACATGGATCTGGAAGTTGGTATAAAAGGTCTCTTCCAGGACCACGTCGGCATCCGCGAACCCCTTCGCCACATCGCCTCTCTTAGTGACACGCGGATCGCCGGTCGAGTTGCCGCTATCGTGCAGCTTCGGCGCGCCGGCCTTGAGGGAAGATTCCTGATCGATTACAAAGGGAAGTTCCTCGTAGGTGACCTTGATAGCTTTGAGCGCATCCCATGCCTGATAAGGAGTTCGGGCGGCGACTGCTGCAACCTCGTCTCCTTCGTAGCGGCAGTGCGGATCGAAGAGCTTGCTCTGCGCTGTCCTGCCGCCGTACCAGGGAATGCTTGCCCCCGGCGAATTCTGAGTCAGTACCGCGACGACGCCCGGCATCTTTTCCGCGGCGCTGATATCGATGGCTTTCACCATCGCGTGGGCGTGCGGGGAGCGCAGAATCGCGGCATGAAGCATATCGGGGAGGAGGACGTCGTACGTGTATTGGGCCGCGCCTGACACCCGCTCGTAGGCATCAACCCTCGGCAGGGCCTTGCCAACGATGCGCGTCTCGCCCCAGGGTTCGATCTTCTCCTGCGGCGGCGCGGATTGCGCCGCTGCCCCTGAGCTCTGCGACTCATTCAGTACATCGTAAAAATCGTTCATGCCACACCTCCATTCCTGCGCAGTTCGGCAGCCTTGGCAGCAGCCTTGAAGATGTGCTGATAGGCTGCGCACCGGCATAGATTCCCGCTGACTCCAATGCGGATCTGTTCGATGGTGGGATTGGGGTTCTGGCGGAGCAGCCCTTCGACCGCCATGATCTGTCCGGGAGTGCAGAAACCGCACTGATAGGCATCTTCCTCCAGGAACGCCTGCTGAACCTGACCCAGTTTCTCCCCATCCATCAAACCCTCGAGGGTCGTGATTTCGTGCCCTTGCGCTTCGACCGCGAAGGTCAGGCAGGCATAGCGAGGCTGACCGTCGATGAGCACGGTGCAAGCTCCGCACTCGCCTCGTTCGCAGCCGATCTTCGTCCCCGTGAGCCCCAGCAGATCGCGGATGACGTAGAGCAGAGACCACCGAGGCTCGACCAGAATCTTGCGCGCGGTTCCATTGACGCGCAGGTTAATGGTGACCGCGTCTTCACCGGCATGGATTTCCTGAGCCGGAGCGTCCGGCACGGCAGGCGCGCTTCCAAGGGATACGGCCGCCACCGTGCCGACACCAACCGTCGACAGGAAGCCCCTGCGGCTGATCCCCTTCTGTTGGTTGCAGCATTCGTTTTCGCGATCCTCAGGCATAATTGTGCCCTCCAAAGCTCCATTCAATGCGTGGCAATGATCAGAACCCTATTTAACCACGAAACACATAAAACACACGAGTGCTTTTCGCGTGTTTCGAGGCTTAGAACAGGTTCAGGCGCCTGGCGACAATCTCGGCTTCGTCCATGACGCGGTTCACGCGCTGCATCGTGGCCTCGAGAGGCCCGGTTGTGGTCATGTCAATGCCGGCCTTCTTCAGCAAGTCGATGGGATAGCCGGATCCGCCGGCTGAGAGGAGGGAGAGATATCTGCGCGCCGCCGCCGCGTCGCCGGCAAGCACCTGCTCGACCATGGCCGCGGATGCCGTGAAGGAAGTTGCATACTGATAGACGTAGAAGTTGTAATAGAAATGTGGGATGTAAGCCCATTCCGCCTTGATTTCGTCGTCCACGACACAAATTCCCCGCTCGTGGCCGTAGTACTTCCTGGCGATCTCCTCGTAGATCGAACACAACAAGTCTCCGGTCAGGGCTTCGCCTTTTTCGGCCGTCTCGTGAACCCTGAGTTCGAATTCCGCGAATTGGACCTGACGAAAAACCGTGGCCCGTACGCCGTCCAGATAGTGGCCCAGGAGGGACAGTCGAGCGTCGTCGCGATCCAGGGTGCGCAGCATATAGTCCAGGAGCAACGCTTCATTGAATGTCGAGGCGACTTCGGCGACGAAAATGGAGTAGTGGGAGAGGGCATAGGGTTGATTGAGATTTGAGAGATGGCTGTGCATCGTGTGACCTAATTCATGCGCGAGCGTGCTCACATCATCATACTTGCCGTTGTAATTCAGCAGCACGTACGGGTGCACGTCATAAACGGCGCCATTCGAATAGGCTCCCGAGCGCTTGCCGTCGTTGTGATAAACATCGAACCACCGGCTCTTGAACGCGCGACGCGCGACGTTCCGATACTCCTCACCCAGGGGCGCAAGCGATGCCAGAACGTGCTCGGATGCTTCTTCAAAGGTGTAGCTTTGATCCACCTCGCTTACGATCGGAGCGTAAAGATCATGGTAGTGCAACGCATCCAGGCGGAGCAGCTTCTTGCGCAGATTCAGATAACGGTGGAACGTGTCGAAATGCGCATGGACGCCGTCGATGAGATTCCTGTAGACGGTAATCGGGATATTGTGTGGATCCAGCGCGCACTCCAGGCAAGAACCGTAACGGCGCGCGCGCGCGAAGAACATATCCTTGCGTAACTCAGCATAGAGCTGCGCGCCGAAAGTACGTCGGAACTCGTAAATTTTCCCGAGGTAGGCCGTAAAGACCTTTCTGCGGTCCGCGCGCACGCGCGACTGCCTGAGCAGGCTGAAGGCGGCCGGATCGAGACGTACCGGGGTGCCATCTTCGAGGGTCACGTCAGGGAATGGAAGGTCGGCATTGGAGAAGATGTTGAAGATGCTGCCGGGCGAATCAGCCATGAGACCGGCGTCGGCTATGAGCTTCTCTTCCGGCTCGCTTCCCGTGTGCTCCTTCTTGCGCAAGATGTCGTCGAGGATGTGTCGGTAAGTCACAAGTCCAGGTTCCTGTTCCACGAACCTGTCGATGAGGTCGCGATTCATCCGCAGAATCTCGGGCTCGAAGAATGACGTCAAGGCGGAGAAGTCGGACCCGACCTGGCCCATCTCCTGGTCCATCGCCATGCGGGTAGCGTCGCGAGTGTCCAGATCGGAGTGCATGCTGGCATAACAGGCGAGGCGCGTGAGTTCCTTGCGCAGGCGGCTTACGAGTTCAAGACAGTCCAGTAGCCGGCGTGGTGATTGCGCCAATCCACCGCGATAAACGGCGATGTCGGCAAATGCTGCCAGCAAGTCTTTTTTTGCCTCGCGCCAGGAAGCGTCATCGGGATAGATGTCCGTGAGGTTCCACTTGTAGTATTCGGGAATCTGACTCCGGTCCCGCTGCTTGATATGGATATCTTCCATGCCGATCTCCGGGTTTTGGTTTGCTATCTGTTTATTCTCGCCGGGTCCTGACTCGCCGGTACCAACCAGGACAGTACTTTACTACGAAGTGGAATTCGCGAGCCACGGAGAGAGGATAGATTTTGAATTGGTCGGATACGCCTCCAGGATTGTGTCGGGACCGGCATGAGTGACATCTGCAATGCGGAAGCGTGGAGCTGCCGTGACGGAACTATAGCCTGTTCCTCCCACGGCGGGAACGGCTTTCCTTCCGCCAAGGACCAGTGGAGAGACGATGAAGAAGAATTTGTCGACCAGTGCAGAGGACAGGAACGACCAGTGGATTTCGCTGCCTCCCTCCACCAGCAGTCCGAGGATCTCGCGCGCTCCCAATTCCCGGAGTACCTGGATCAGGTCCAGCCCGTGCTCGCCCCGCATTGCGGGCACGATCTCCGCGCCTCGGCTCTCGAGTTCCCGCTTTCTGCCGGCAGCAGCATCCGGCGCACAGAAGATGAGGACTCGCGGCTCAGGTACGGCGTGCAGCAGTCGAGCGTCCAGCGGCGTGCGCAGGAAGCTGTCCAGCACAATCACTCTTAGCGGCCGCGCCTTCTGAAGCTCTCCCCGGTAGGTCAGCTGCGGGTTGTCCGCCAGAACTGTGCCGATGCCGACCATGATTGCATCCAGCTGCAGGCGCAGCTGTTGGCCGAAGCTCCTGCCCTGTTCTGATGTGATCCATGCGTCTCTGCCGCCTGCGGGTGCGATCTTGCCGTCGAGCGACATGCCGACCTTGCCGACCACAAGAGGCAATCCGGTTGTCACGTGACACGCAAATGGTTCGATGATGCGCGCGGCTTCGGCTTGAAGCAGTCCCGAGCCCACCTCGATGCCTGCGGCGTGAATCTGGCCGATGCCCCTGCCAGACACGATCGGATTGGGATCCGGGTGCGCCACCACGATCCGCCCCACACCTGCCTCGATCAATGCAGATGTGCAAGGAGGGGTTCTTCCATGGTGGACGCACGGCTCGAGGGTGAGATACACGCTGGCCCCGCGTGCGCGGTCACCGGCAGCTGCGAGCGCGCGAATCTCGGCGTGATCGCGCGCCGGATATACATGAAATCCTTCGCCTACAATCGTGTCTCCCTGAACTATCACACAGCCGACAGGCGGATTGGGGCTGGCCAGACCGAGCGATTCTTGCGCTAGTTCCAGCGCACGCCGCATGTATTTTGAATCTCGAGTATCCATTTGCCCCTAGATCTCTATTGAAGAGGAGGCGGAAGGCGGATCCGGAGCTTTCGGATGCGCTTGCGGTCGGCATCGAGGATTTGGACGCGCATCCCCTCGAGCTCGAATTCCTCGCCCGGGGCCGGTATGCGCCCTAGATAGGATGCCACAAGGCCCGCAACGGTCGAGGAATCGCAACCCGTGAATTTTTTTCCCGTCAGCTCCTCGAGATGGTGCATCTCGGTGCCGCCCCGCAAAACGTAGTTCTGGGGGCTCTCCTCGACAATTTCGCTCACCTTGGCCTGGTCCTCGTCGCGAATCTCTCCCACGATTTCTTCCACCAGATCCTCGATGGTCACGAGTCCCGCAACGCCGCCGAATTCATCGATGACAATCGCGGTGTAATCCCCGCGCGTCTGCAGTTCCTTCAACAACGTTGAGACTCGCTTGGTCTCGGGCACAAATAGCGCGGGATGGATCAGGCCCGTGATGGGCTCGGTTTCTTTACCCCGCGAGTATTCCCCCAGAAGCTGCCGGATGTAAGCGACGCCGATGATGTGATCCATGTCGCCCCGAAAGATCGGAATGCGGGAGTGCCGGCTCTCCACCATGATGTCGCGCAGCCCGCTCAAGGTGGCTTCCTCGCTGCAGGCTGCGATCCTGGTGCGCGGCGTCATGACCTCGCGCACCAGCGTGTCGCCGAATTCGACCACCGATTGGATCATTTGCGTATCTTCTTTTTCCAGGATCCCTTCATTTTCCCCGATTTCAAGATAGGCCTGGATTTCCTGTTCCGTCGTTTCGTTTTCGGCAGGGGCGGCAGGAGCGGCGGTATCCTGGTAGAGACGTCTGAAACCCCTCAGCACGGTGTAGACCGGCACGGCCAGCAGTCGGAACGGCGTGATCAGCAGGTTCATGGTGCGGAGAAGCAGAATCAGTTTCTTCTCGGACTCGTTCTGCGTCATCAGGTTCGGAAGCAACTGCCGGAAGAGCACGGAAACGGCCAGGGTCAGGCCGAACGCGCAAGCGAGTCCCGAAACCTGCCAGCGCTCGACGCTCAAGTGCGTGATCAGAATTGCGATCACGATGATAGCGAATTGGATTCCGAGATGCAGCGGCAGGATGAGTTCGGACCGGCTCTCAATCGCCAGCGGGAGCAGTGGATTTGCGCCACCGGTCTCCCGGTCTGGATTCATCCGCAACGTAACTGGGCTGGCTGCATTTAGGGCGCCTTCCACAAGGGATAACAGGAACAGGACGGCGACGCCGATCAGGATTGCCGCAAACTCCAGATAGAAGTGGGTCATGGCTCGTCCGCTGCCTGGATCAGCGATTCACCCGCCAGGAGGGTGCGCCGGCGCAACAGACGGCGCTGAAGCCGTTTCATCTCACCCGCGTCCGTTTCGTGATCATAACCCAGAAGGTGCAGAATCCCGTGGACCAGAAGCCGGCGCAGTTCTCGCTCATGAGGGCTTCGCCAGATTAAGGCCTGGCGCAAAGCCACTTCCGGCGCAATCACGACTTCACCGAGGAAAGGGATCCCTTCAACCGATTCATTCAAATACCCGAAGCTGAGAACATCGGTTGGATAGTTCCGCCCGAGGTGGTGGTGGTTCAGATCCTTCATTTTCTGCGTACTCACGAAAACGACGGTGAGCGTGCCATCCGGCATATTCAGGGCGGACAGCACTCCGGCACAGAAGGTCGACACGGCGTGGCGGGAGATCTTAGATCGCCTTTGCGTGCTTAGGACTTGAATTCGTGACGGACATGCGATCCGGCTTTTCTTCGACTGTTTTAAAGTCATAACCCGGGTAGTCAAGGCGGCGATGATACAATCCTGTCAGGATCTTGAAAAACGACTCCTTGACCAGACCTATCTCGCGCAGCGTGATATCGCATTCATCGAGCTGGTTATCGGCGAGGATCGAATCGACCAGACGGTCAATCATGCCTTGAATCTGAGCCGGCGTGGGTTCCGTTAGCGTCCGGGAAGCAGCCTCGACGGAGTCCGCCAGCATCAGAATGGCCGCCTCCTTGGTCTGCGGCTTCGGTCCAGGATATCGGTAATCGACTTCGTCGATCTCCTGATTCTTGCCGTTATTGGCATCGAGCGCCTTCCGATAAAAGTAAGTCATGATACGCGTGCCGTGGTGCTGGGGAATGAGGTCGCTGATGTCGGGCGCCAACCGCATTTCCTTGGCCAGCTCGAGGCCGTCCTTGACGTGGCTCGCGATGATCAGACAGCTCATATTAGGCGTGAGCGCTTCATGTTTGTTGATGCCGAAGGACTGATTCTCGACGTAGTACTCAGGCTTGAGTATCTTGCCGATATCGTGGTAATACGCGCCGACCCGCGCGAGCAGGGAATTCGCGCCGATAGTCTCCGCGGCTGCTTCTGCCAGCGTGCCGACCATCAGGCTGTGATGATAGGTGCCCGGAGCTTCCTCGGAAAGGCGGCGCAGGATTGGGGCGTTGAGATTGGTAAGCTCGAGCAGCCGGATATCAGTGGTTACCTGGAAGAGCGACTCCAGCGTTGGCAGCAGGATCGATGCCAGGGCCGCCGCGAGCGCACCGCTGATGCATCCTAATGCGACCTGGAGGCTAACGCCTGCCAAAGTCACGGGCATTTGCCGCAGGAAATCGATCCCCAGGATGCCCAGAAGATTGACCACTCCGACCGCCAGGCCGGCTTTCAGAATCGCGGCTCGATCTTTGTAATGGCGCACGCTGTAGACGCTTGCCAGGCTGCCCAACAGGGCGTACACCTCAATGTAGATATCGCCATAGAAAAGCCCGGCCAGAGCCGCAACCAGCATGGACGAGATGATTCCGAGATTGAAATCCACCAGCAAAGTGATCAGGATCGCGCCGAACGCGAACGGAATCATGTAATAGATGTCGTTGGGACCGCGCAGCACCTCGACCGGCATGTGTTCACTCAAAATATCGACCAGACCGGTCAGAAGTCGAATGACAAGAAAGACCGCCGCCAGGATCGATAAGATCAGAGCCATCTGGTGCCGCACATTGCGATGCCGGTTCTGGTAAAAGGAGAAGTAGCGCCACAGTCCGTACAGGGAAATCGCGATGAATACGAAGAATCCCGTGAATTGCGCCAGGATGGAGTAGGGTTTTAAGAGGTTGCGCAACGCGGCCAGCTGCGCCACCATTGTCGGCGTGACTTCTTCCCCCCGATGGACGACAAAGGCGCCCGCTTTGATCGGTACTTCCACCGGTGCGATACGCGCGCTCGCGGCGTCGCGGCGTTGCTCAGTTTCGGCTGGATTGTAAAAGAGGTTCGGGATCAGCAGCGCGTCAAGGAAGCCGAACAATTGCGCGCGGTCTCGCGCGGAAAGCTCTGCAAACTCGATGTGGGATTGCCGCAGATACTCACGAGCGGCGTCGCGGTTGCGCGCCATATAGGCTTCCGCAAGCGGGCGCTCGGTTATAGTTGTGTTGTCGCGGACGATGATGCCCTTGCGCTGGTCCCTCAGAAACTGCGGCCAGCTCTGGTCATCCACGATGCAGCCGCGCAGGACGGAATCCAGAACTCGAATGATTCTTCCTTCCAGGGACGCGTTAAATCTCTCCTGGAGAAGGAACGGAAGAATATCAGGAGTTATTTCCTTGCCCAGACTCGACTCCAGCTCGCTCAAAAGTGCGGAGCGCTTGGCCGATTCCAGAATACCCTGCGGGGAGGTCTTATGCTCGGACAGGATGTTGCGTGCTGTCGAAAACGCAGAGGACAGGTCGTGCTCGACATGAACGATGAGCGCGCCATCGAAATCGTAAACCGCCGGCATGCGCTCGCGCACCGCCTCCCGTTCTGCCGCCGTGCCTGTTTTGTCTTCATAGGTGGTGTCTTGCGGTGCCCGTACCTCATCGGATGCCACGTCTCCCGCCTTGTAGTCGGGAATCGAACGATAGTGAAAGCCGACGAGTAAGCCTGAAAGGAGCACGGATACGCCGAGGCCGACAAGAAGATCGAACCAGGTCAATTGACTTCGAATATTCTCGGAGATCTTGCGAAGGCCATTGTGGCCGGGCCGGTCCCGTTTCCCGAACTTAACTGCTGCAGGCATGATTGATCCGCCGAAAACCTGAAATTATAGCACACTTGCGCCTTATGATTGGCGTTCCGTGGGGCTAGGTCTTGAGTTTCCTGATTTCTTCGGCCAGCGCGGGTACGATAACAAACAGATCGCCCACGATTCCATAGTCAGCCAGCTTGAAGATCGGCGCATCGGGATCTTTGTTGATTGCGACGATGTATTTTGACGATGACATACCCGCCAGATGCTGGATGGCGCCGCTGATGCCGCAAGCCACGTAAAGCGTGGGAGAGACCGTCTTGCCGGTCTGCCCCACCTGATGCTGATGGTCGATCCAACCGGCATCCACGGCCGCGCGCGAAGCGCCCAAGGCGGCGCCCAACGCATCCGCCAGATTCTGGACAATGGTAAAGTTTTCTGGAGCTTTCAGCCCGCGCCCTCCGGAAACGATGATATCCGCCTCGGTCAATTCCACCTTGGCTCCGCCGGAAGCCTGCATCCCGACGACGCGGGCCCGGATGGATTCAGGTTTGATGTCCGGAGCAATCTCGGCTACCGGCGCGCTGCGGGCAACGTTAGGGGCGCCCAACGAAAAAACATTCGGCCGTAGCGTGGCCATGGCAGGCTCTCGCGTGCATTGGACGCGAGCGAACGCCTTGCCGGCGTAAATCGGCCGCACGCACTCGAGATGCTTGCCTTCGTCAACCCGGATGTCGGTGCAATCCTGGACAAGCCCGACGCCCAGGCGTGCAGCCACTCTGGGAAGGAAATCGCGGCCCATAGCCGTGGCTGAGCCCAAAATGATACGCGGGGCCTCCTGGTTCGCGGCTTGGACAACAGCCGCGGTGAACCCTTCGGGCGAATAGAATGCCAGCAATTCATGGCGCGCGTGCAGGATCCGGTCAGCGCCATAATACCCTAGACTGGCCGGCGTCTCTCCCGGTCCGACACAGATTGCGGTCAAAGGCTCATGCAGCTGGTCAGCCAGCTTGCGCGCCGCGGCCAATGCCTCCAGAGATGGTTTCTTTACCACCCCGTCACGTTCTTCGATGAAAACCAGAATTCCCTGCGCCATTAGCATTCCTCCCCCAAACAGTACGACCGAGCGACGATTAACGATTGGAGCCCCGGTTTGACACCCATCATCCTAAATGATCTTTGCCTCTTCATGCAGCAGCCGGACCAACTCTGGGACTATTACAGCCACGTCTCCCGTGAGGATTTTTCCCGGCGGCCTGGATGGAGGCAGCACGGTTTCCATGATGGACAGCCTGGGCCGCAAGTCTTGCGGGGTCAGTCCCAGGGAATCCAGGGAACGCACGGCAATCGTCTTCTTTTTGGCGGCCATGATTCCCTTTAACGAAGCGTAACGAGGAGTATTCAGGTCTTTCTGGGCCGTGAACGCCGCCGGCAGGCTCCCTTCCACGATCTCGTGCGCCCCTTCGATCTCTCGCTCGGCGCGGAACTTGTTACCCTGGATCTCGAGTTTTACGATTACGGATACCTGCGGGATGTCGAGCAGCTCTGCGACGATGGCAGGCACCTGCCCGTTGTCGACACCTATTGCATGTTTGCCGAAGAGAACGAGGTCCGGATTGAACTCGCGGCAGACGCGTGACAAGACCGACCCGATGGTGAAGGAGTCGGCGTTTTCGAGCGTTTCGTCTTGCACGAGAATGGCGGAATCGGCCCCCATAGCGAGGCACGTGCGAAGCCCGGCCGAAGCCTTATCTGATCCGGCGCCGACCACGATGACCTCAGCCCCTGATTTTTCCTTGATCCGGATCGCCTCTTCCACGGCGTACTCGTCGTAAGGATTCACCACGTAGGAAACGTCCGCAAGATTTACCATCTTGCCATCCGGTGCGATCTTCACCTTGATGGCAGTATCGGGAACGAATTTGACACAGACCACGATCTTCATGCAGCCAGCCTCCAATCAATAGCAAATGTGGACAGGGGCGCTCCCAATCTCCATTTCATCCATCCAAGGAGCCGGGGCGTGCCTTAAAAACCGGAATGCCGCCATTTGGCGAACCTCAACCCTCAAAGCGCATCAGCAGGATACAGGCGTTGGTGCCGCCGAAACCGAAGCTGTTGGAGAGGGCATAGCGGACGCCTGCATGGCGCGCCTTGCCGGGGACGTAATCCAGATCGCAATCCGGGTCCGGGTTCTCCAGGTTGATGGTCGGGTGGATAATCTGATCTCGGATGGTCAGGGCCGTAACCACAGTCTCCACCGCACCGGAAGCGCCGAGCAAATGCCCGATCATCGATTTGGTGGAACTCACCGCGAGCCTGTAGGCGTGCGCGCCGAAGACGCTGCGGATCGCCGCGGTTTCTGTCTTGTCATTGGGAGGCGTGGAAGTCCCATGGGCATTGATGTAGTCGACCTGATCCGGCGTGATGCCCGCGTCCCGGAGAGTCATGCGCATGGCCCGGATGGCGCCATCGCCGCCGGGTGGCGGCGCGGTGATGTGGTAAGCGTCACCGGACATGCCATAGCCGACCACCTCCGCATAAATCTCTGCATCCCTTTTCAGCGCATGTTGCATTTCTTCGAGAATCACGATGCCGGCACCCTCACCCAGGACAAAACCGTCTCGATCCCGGTCAAAAGGCCGGCTGGCTCTGGCCGGTTCGTCGTTGCGCGTCGAAAGCGCTTTGAGCGCATCGAAACCGGCAACCGCCATGGGCGTGATCGCGGCCTCGCTCCCACCCGCGATCATGATATCGGCGTCCCCGCGCTCGATGATCCTGAACGAGTCGCCGATGGCATGGCTGCCCGCGGAGCAAGCCGTGCAAGGCGCGGAGTTCGGTCCCAGCGCGCCGAATCGCATCGACACACGTCCAGCGGCAAGATTCACGATGCTCGAGGGGATGAAAAACGGGGAGACGCGTCTGGGGCCATGCTTGAGGAGAATGGCATGCTCAGCTTCGATGCTGCCGAAACCCCCGATTCCCGATCCAATGATCACTCCCGCGCGCTCGCCCTCCGCACGGCTCCACCGTGAGAGCCCTGCGTCCTGCATGGCGTACTCCGACGCCGCCAGGGCATAGTGAATAAAGGTGTC
>Ga0187881_10000914_pt1 | contig 33476 bp, 25 predicted proteins | sample June2016WEW_19_1_2_FD_133017 | JGI IMG/M metagenome (GOLD analysis project Ga0187881, IMG submission 133017) | Peatland microbial communities from SPRUCE experiment site at the Marcell Experimental Forest, Minnesota, USA - June2016WEW_19_100 | ecosystem: Environmental > Terrestrial > Soil >... | reverse complement strand
TGTAGAGCTCGGCAAGCAATGCGCGGAGTTCCCGCTCTACGAACCTGGGCACAAGACGGCCATGCTCCCGTTGCCTGACCATGAACGTCTCGAGGTGCCTGGACACAACACCATAGAGTACGCCTGCTTCCGGATTTCGGGGACGGTAAGCGGCGGTGGTTTCACAGATGACGAGGTATTTCCCCGCGGTCGTAAAGCCGTCCTGGTCGTAAAACGCTTCTGATAGCCACGACGCTGCACAAGAATGAAGCATCCGGCCGGCCTCCTGCGACCCATAGGCTGCATCCTATCTAACTGCCGACCGGCGGTTTTGAGCCGGACATTTCGTTGCGGGGCCCCACGCGCAGGAAGAAGGAGCGGAAAAGGACCGCGTGATCGGGCTCAGGGAACCGGCTCTTGCGGAAACTCCAGATCAGGCGATGGAGTGATCACTCACTTCGGCGTTTGAAGCGGGGCAGGAAGCGCGGCAATGTTGGCAAGGGTGATCCGCTGGCACGCTCGAGCGCGAGTTCTTCCTGCCGGATCCGCAAGGCAAGGAGGAAGGCATTGGCTGCCGAGAAGACGGCGGCGGTGAAGTATGCGCGGCACAGAACAGGGATCACCGCCATTTCGACAACCACGATAAGATAGTTCGGATGGCGGATGTAACGGTACGGTCCGCACGTCACGGGTTTCGTTCCCGGTATGACGATGATTCTGGTGTTCCAGAAGGGCCCGAGCGAGCGTATCGTCCAGACCCGTACCAACTGTGACGCAAGGAAGAGTGCAAGCCACAGCTGCCAGGCTGAATTCCAGCCGCGCGATCGGTAATTCCATTCCAGTATAAGGCAGACGAAGAAGAGGACGTGCACCGCGAGGAATATGGCGTACTGGGCAATCTCCACTTCCGTGCCGCCGTGCGCGAGGGACCAGCGCCGGTTTCTCTCCCCGAGAGCCAGCTCGAACACTCGCTGCAGGATGAGAAAGCCTATCAACGCGGCAAACATGCAGGCGTCACCCCTGGATCAGGATCATCTCCGAGCTAAAGCCCGGCCCCAGGGCCGACACGAGTCCATAATCACCCGGGTGAATCGCCTGGGTGCGGATAAAGTCTTCGAGTATGAACAGGACCGTCGCCGACGACATGTTCCCGTACTGTCGCAAGATGGCGCGCGGCCTATCCAAAGTACCTTCCTGGAGACTCAGCGTCTGTTCGTAAGCCTCAATCACTTTCATGCCGCCGGGGTGAATGATGAAGTGCTTCACGTCCTGGAGCGTGAGGTGCTGCGTCGATAGGAATTCGAGAAGGGCGGGGAGAGTCAGGCTGCGGACGATGGCAGGAATGTCACGCGAGAAAACCACTTTTAGCCCCCGGTCGTTCACCTCCCAGCCCATGACGTCCAGGGAGTCATACCAGATCTTGCTTCTGCTGGAGACGATGCGCGGACCGTGGCCGTCGGCCTCGGAACCCGACACGATTACTGCCGCGGCGCCGTCGGCGAAAAGTGAAACAGCCACGAGATTGCTCTTGCTCATATCGTTGCGCTGAAAGGTGAGACCGCACAATTCCAGTGCCACCAGCAACGCTCTCTCGCGGGGAAAGGCGCTGGTGTATTCGAAAGCGCGCGACAGCCCGGCGACGCCTCCTGCGCAGCCCAGGCCCCAAATCGGCGTGCGGCGAATATCATTACGAAACTGGAGCCTATTGATGAGGCGGGCGTCGATGCTGGGGGTGGCCAACCCGGTGGTGGAGACGAAGAAAAAATGATCGATGTCCCGCGGCGTCAGGCCCGCGCGCTCCAGGCACGTGGAGATCGCGGTTTGGCCCAGTTCCAGCGCCGCTTCGATGTAGGAGCAATTCTTCTCGGCGAAGGTGTGGTCCGACTCAAACCACTCCGGCGTAGCAGAAAAGTAACGTGTCTGAATTTGTGCGTTTGCAAAAATAGGCAGAAGCCGGTCAATGTCGGGGAAAGCCTCCTGAAATAGGGCTTGGCAGAACTGTTGTGCTATGTCCTGGGTAACACGATTGGAGGGTACGGCTGTCCCGACCGACGTGATCACGCTCATTTTCGATCCCTTTCCGCTTCCTTGAGATTACCGGTAAAACCACTAGCCTTGAGCAGCATACACCGGCTTGTCGCATAATGTGAACCAGGAAGAGAGGGCAGGTAGCCGTTGCGAAGACTCCCATTCCGCAACTGCGCCCACGTCGGCTGCTCTTGCACGCTCGGGTTCAACGAGAGTTGCTTTCAAAATCGGATACGGTTTTCTGCAGTGCTTTAAGTGCGTCAACCAGGCTGGATTCGCGCAGATCGGCCAGGTTGACAGTGTGCGTCTGGGGATAGAGGAAGCGCACGACACGCTGAGCAAGGTCGACCGCCTGGTTCGAGATCAGCATCACGCGGTCGTAAGGGGAGTGCGCGGCCTCAGCCGGTGCGTATTGGGGCTGCGAGGGGGAGGTCGGGTTCTTTCCCCGCGGCAGTGCGTGGCTGAGGCTTTCCAGGAGCCTGGATGCATCTTTGCCTACTTCGCGCGCGTGATCCTGGCACACCGCACGCGCGTGCATCCGCGTATCGACAGGCGCATCCGTCCCGTAAGCAGCATTACCAAGCGCGGGAAGGTCGCTCGCCAACCGTTCCATTTTCCTTGCCCAATCGAGCACCTGGTCACCAAACAAGCTGAGGCGCCTCCTCAACTCGGCGTCCGAGGGGTCGGAAGCGCGCGTTCCGTTCGGGTCGTCAAAAATCGGATAATACCGGATTGAAAACGGATCCCGCATGTACATTCTCAACTCGGAATTGTTCCAGAGACTTGGGAGCGTGTCGGCGGTTCCTGAGGTGGAGGGCTTCTTATCCCGATCGGGACGTGTCGCGTACAACTCGATCCGATAGGCGCTGCGCAACGGCTCGACCATGGAGACCAATTCCTGGTAGCTTCTCTCGTCCTTGACCCGGCACCAGATTTCCATGCCCTTGGGAAGGAATACGAACACCGTATCGAGATTCAAACACAATTCGGATTCATGAAAGCGCAGCCAGACATCTCTGAGGGGCGCGGGGACGTCGCGAAGGGGAACACTGACGAAGCTCCTGCCTGGCGCGGGAGCCTGATTCGATAGAGAGGACGAGCGGGCCGCATTTGCCATGATCAGCAGAGCGATCGGCAGGACGAGGTGCCACTTCATCGTCTTCTCCTCGGATGAGGATAGAATACGCAGCATTGCGCAGGGATGTACAGGGAAAAGAGGTGCGGGAATTCAGGAGAGAATTAAAAAGGGCGCCCCCGCCGGGGCGCCCTGCAGCGAGAGATTCCGTTCCTCCCAGATAAACGTGGACCTCTCGTATAGAACCCTTGAGATCCGGTTATGAAAGCCCAGGTCTCGTGTTGCCTCTTGGTATAAAGTATGAATTGAGGCCAACTAACTTGCGATCCACCGAGGCGGATTGCGGATCACACGCGCGAACCCTTGGTTTATGATCCGGCGACACTATAGGGTTTTTATTCCAATAAGTGAAATGAATAAGAATGATAGTTGGAATTAGCGCATCTAATATGGATAATGCAGTGGGCGCTTATGCAGGTTGAGAATCTCAAGGTATTTTGCGATCTGGTCGAAAGCGGGAGCTTCTCTCAATCCGCCATACGCAACTTCATCACTCAATCGGCCGTCAGCCAGCAGATACGATCCCTCGAATCCCGCTTCAACACGCCGCTGTTGGTGCGCCAGGGGCGATCGGTCTACCCCACGGAGGCGGGGCGCGTCCTGTATGAGGGCGCGCGTGAAATACTGGACAGGTTTGAGCGGGTCGATTTGCAGTTGAGATCGATGGGTGAGGAGACGACCGGCACCGTCAGGATCGCGACCATTTACAGCGTTGGGCTCTACGAAATGTCGATGGTGATCAAGACGTTTCTGAAGACCTATCCCAAAGTAAAACTTCATGTCGAGTACAGCCGCGCCAATCGCGTTTATGAGGCGTGCCTGAAAGGAGACGTGGACATCGGCATCGTCACGTATCCTAAAGCAAGGAGGGGAATCCTGGTAATACCGCTGCCGGCCGACACGATGATCCTGATCTGTTCGCCACAGCACCCTTTTGCTCGCGCGCGGCAAATCGACGTGCGCAAGCTCAACGGACAGAACTTCATTGCCTTCGAACGGGACATCCCGAGCCGGCGCGCCATCGATCAGATCCTGCGCGGGCACAAAGTCGAAGTACGGATCGTCATGGAGCTTGACAACATCGAGACCATCAAGCGCAGCGTGGAGATCGGGGCCGGAGTCTCCATCGTTCCCCAAATCAGCGTGCAACGCGAGGTACAGACGGGTGCGCTGGCCGAGGTTCACTTCACACGCCAGACCTTTTTGAGGCCTCTCGGGGTGATCGTCAAGCGCAACCGTTCACTGACGCTCGCTGCCCAGAAAGTGATCGAACTGTTGCAACGCCCGCAGACGTAAGCGTCGAGGGCTAGGTCCAAGTCCAAGTGCGACAGCGAGCATATCTTGGCGCTTGAGGGGTCATGCCCTGGGCTGTCGCTGCGCCGCCCCTTTCTTGCCTTGTCACTGTGCAATGCACAGTCTTAACCGGATTGGTCTTGACAAGCGCGAAGCAACTATGCAATAAACGCGCCGGTGCCGGATTTGCTCCTGCGGGTGTTGTGCCCGATTGCCTTGGTCTCATGCTCCAGTTCTATGCCGGCACCTGCCAATTAAATGTATGATTTCCACGCCCTTCATGGACGCGATGGAGGGTCGCGAAACGAAAAAGCCCGCGGCAATTTTGCGGGCTTTTTCATTCCACCTCATGCTACCGGCGAGACCGTTGAAAGAAGATGCCCGAATCCAATCCGCGGATGTGGTCGTGAGGGCGGCTCGATTGGCCCGGCGACGTGCGGCTCTTTTGATTCTCACCGCCATCGCACTCCATCCCTGCCTTGCAGGGGCACAGATCGGGGAGAAAGCGGCCGGGTCCCACCTGACGGACAGCGAAGGCAAGTTGCACGCTCTGGAGGATTATGAGGGGAAGATCGTAGTCCTCGAGTTTTGGTCCTTCAAGTGCCCGGTTTCTCTTGCTTATGACGACCGTGTGGCTGCGCTTCTGTCCAGGTACGGCAACCGGGACGTCATCGTGCTGGGGATCGCGTCCAATAAGGATGAATCGGCCGTTGAGGTAAAGCGCAACGCGGAAAACCTTCACCTGCCGTTCCCGGTGCTGATGGATCCGGACGGCTCCGTTGCCGATCGGCTTGGGGCCACTCATACACCCAGCATTGCAATCCTGGACGGAATCGGCGTTCTTCGCTACCGCGGCGCGATTGACAACAACAAGCGCGACGATGAGCGCGGCCGCATACCTTATGCCGCAGAAGCGCTCGAAGCCTTGCTCTCCGGCCAACCGCTTCCCATGGCCGAAACCAAGGTCTTCGGCTGCAGCATCAAGCGATAGCCGCATCTGCATCCGTGCGAATGATCATACGGCCTCTTTCCGCACTGGGAAGAGGCCGTATGTTTTTATGCGGACACACCCGCATACCCTCTGAGTACTATTCTTTCGCACTCAAACCGCTGTTCGGATAACACGCGGAGAGCTCGAACGGCAAGAAGCAGGTTATTGTGGAAGGCGCCGAAAGATAAGGGAGGACTTGACCCAAGTCCACGCTAAGGCTCCGAGCGTGGCGCCGAACGTGTCGATGCCAACGTCCGATACACTGGGCGTGCGTCCCGGCGTGAAGGATTGATGAAACTCATCACTTGAGGCATAGAGCGCGGAAAGAACAATCGCCATGATGAGCGTAGCCTTGTGGATGCTCTTGTTGTTTGCAAGCCCTCGCAGCCATGCCGCGCTCAGCATAGCGTAACCGATCATGTGTCCGCCCTTTTTCGCAAAGAAATCCCACGCCCCGAACTGGGGCAGGTCATTGCCGGGCGTCCCGGAAGCGGTGAATATCAGAATCATCATCACAAGTGCAGGTCCCCAGCGCCACAACCAGGTCTTCATAGGATTTATGCTCCACTCCTCCCTTTCTGAGTTTATCGTACATCACTTTGCTTATCGGAAGACCTTACAGGAGTCCCCGCTCAGCGTTGAGCTTCCTGTCTATCGCTCCCCTGAAGCTTGCCCAGCAATTGGGACATTTCCACTCGGGCTTGACGCCCGGGGAAAAATGACTTGATGCCACGCAAATGTCAAGCTAGCATACAGCAAAGCTCGTCTATACAAGGGGATCTTAGTTGACATCACTCGCAATTGGCCGCGCCAATGTGGTGCCGATGGACAGCCGGTCAAGTACGTGAAGAGCCGGTATCGTGCGGACCGATACAAAATTTCCAAACAAGGAGGCGCGAATATGAACCGCGACCATTCAGGATTACGGAAAGTCTATTTGTCACTGGCGCTACTGGCGCAGGTAAAGGGCAGAGTGTGTCTCAAACGATGTCTCCTTTCCGCGGTAGCACTATTGGCCGCCGGGTTGCTCCTTTGTACGAGCGCCCCGGCACAGGTAACAACCGGCGCGATTTCCGGCACGGTGAAAGACCCTAGCGGGGCGGTAGTTCCCAACGCCCAGGTCACACTCCGGGACATCGAAAAGAACGCGGACGTTCGCACAATGACGACCAGCACCGCCGGCGAGTTCTCGTTCCCGCAACTTCCAGTGGGCCGTTATTCCTTTACGGTGGAGGCGACGGGCTTCCGAAAGTTCGTACAGGCCGGGATTGTTCTGAATGTAAATGACAAGCTGACGTTCTTTCCCACCCTCGAGGTGGGTGGCACCTCGGAATCGGTGACAGTGGAAACTGCTCCCCTCCGAGTTGAGACGCAGAGTGCCGTGGCTTCCGGCACGGTCACGGGCACCCAAGTTCGCGAGCTGACTATGAACAATCGAGTCTGGGTGCAGCTCATGACGTTGGTTCCGGGGGTTAGCGACAGCAACAATTCAGACCAATACTTTGTCGGCGCCACCAATCCGTTCGGCGGCTCCGCCACCAACACCACCGGTTTTCAGATCAACGGCGGACGGCGCGAGCAGAATAACTTCCTGGTCGACGGCATGGACAACGTGGATCGGGGCAGCAACCTGACGTTGCTTTCCTTCCCCAGCGTGGACGCCATCTCAGAGTTTCGCATCGTCCGCGGCGTCTATGATGCCGAGTCGGGCCGCTCCGCCGGGGCGCAGGTGAACGTCGTCACCCGCTCTGGAACCAGCGATCTTCATGGCGGCGTTTACGAGTTTTTCCGCAACGACGATCTGAACACCAACCAATTCTTCAACAACGCCGCCACTCCTGTTGTTGCCCGCCCCGTCCTGCGCTACAACGACTTTGGCGGCAGCATCGGCGGCCCGGTTTACATCCCCGGCATCTACAAGCAGCGCGACAAGACCTTTTTCTTTTTCTCCGAAGAAGCTCGCCGCGTAATCAACTATTCGAATACGACGGCCCCTATCCCCACGCCCGGAATGTTGACCGGAACCTTCTCTCATCCCGTGTGCACGAACTGGACCAACAGCAATGGCGTGGCCGGCGCCTGCTCGGCCTATGGGACGCAAATCTCCGGCATCAACCCGATCGCGGCGGCCTATATCAAAGACATCTACTCCAAGTTCCCGCCGATCAACTCGGGGACCACCAACGTGGTCTCGACTTTGCGCGGCATCTATAATTTCCGCGAGGATATGCTCAAGATCGATCACACCTTCGGCACCAAAGTGACCATCAATGGGAAGTACATGCGCGACAGCATTCCCACCATTGAACCGGGCGGCTTGTTTACGAGCTTTCCCGTTGACGGCATCGCAACTACTTCCACCAACTCACCGGGGCATCAATACAGCATCCACGTGACGGCGGCGCTGTCACCGACTTTCCTGATTGATGGCGGGTATGGCTATTCCTACGGCGCCATTCTCAGCACCAATATTGGCGCTTCGAGCTTCGGTAATTCTCCGGATATCAAGGCTGCGCTCGGCACCCTTTTGCCGTTCACCAACGTCGTGGACCGTGTGCCCACCATCAGCATCAGCAGCGGCACCGGGGTTTCCGGTTATGGGCCCTATAACGATTACAACCGTAATCAGACGGTCTTTGGCAACGTCACCAAGGTCTTCGGTTCCCACACGCTGAGGGCCGGGTTCATTGTCTACCACTACAACAAGCACGAGAACCTGCTCAGCGGGTCCAACAACGGTTCCTTCAGCTTCACCAGCACCAACGCCCCCTCTGCCACCACCGCGGGAGGCACCATTTGCGGAACCGGCAGTCTGCCTGCCTGTCCCACTACCTTCGAGCAGTCATGGGCCAATTTCCTGCTTGGCAATTCCAGTAGTTTCTCGCAGGCCTCGCTCGATGTCACCGCCAACGTCTTCGACAATCAGCTCGAGTACTATGCCCAGGACACCTGGCGCGTTAAGTCCAATCTCACCGTGACCTATGGCCTGCGCCATTCCTTTTTCCGCCAGCCCACGGACGGCAGCGGCTCAGGGGGAACCAGCCGTCTCATCAACTTTGATCCGGCGCTCTTTGATCCCGCCAAGGCACCCTGTATCCTTTCCAACGGGAACATTGACGTGAAGCTGGTAAATAACCTTCCTACCAGCAGCGCCTGCAATCCCAGCTATACCCCGCTGAACGGCTTCATTTACGTGAACCCCCCCACTTACAATGGTTTCACGGGGATGAAATCACCCTTCGGGAACAAAGTCGGTAAGGAATATGACCGCGCCATCGCCCCGCGCCTTGGCATTGCCTGGGATCCGCTCGGCAACGGTCGCATGTCCGTCCGGGCGGGTTTCGGCATCTATTTTGACAACGGGCTGGAATTCGGAAATGCCGAACTCAATGTCGCCCAGAATCCCGGCTTTCTGACCAACCTGAGCTTCAGTAACATAACGCTTGCGAATCCCACCGGGGCGACCACTACGGTAACCAGCACGGCGGCGCCGGCCATCTACAATCGCATGCCCATCAATTATAAATCCCCCTACACGGAACAACGGAGCCTGGACGTTCAGTGGCAGGTCGCGAAGACCTGGATGGTGGATGTCGGTTACTATGGCAATAACGGCGTTCATTTGCCCGGTTATCTTGATACCAACGCACCAACTCCCGGGGCGTGGCAAAAGTGCGCCTATCCCAACTCCTGCACCAGTGGGCCAAACACGGTTCAGATTACCGGCGCGGCGAGTGGCACTGGAGCCGGAGGCGCGGCTTGCAACGGCAAGCCTTGTGTCACTTCGAGCAACACCACCCTGCTCAACGTTCTGCGGCCCTACGTCGGTTACGCTGGCGCTTACGATTTCGAGGAGATTTACACCTCGAACTACAATAGCCTCCAGGCACAGGTGCAGAAAACGCTCTCCGGCAGCTCGCTGATCAATGTTGCCTATACCTGGTCTCACGGTCTGACCACCTATCAGGCTGACCGCAGCACCGGCGCCATCATGCCGCAGAGCTATCTGGACGTCGCCCAAAACTACGGCCCCAACATCGCAGACCGCCGCCATGTGCTCACCGCCAACTTCGTCTGGGACCTTCCCTGGATGCGCGCTCAGAAGGGCGCCATGGGCCATGCGCTGGGTGGCTGGCAGTTCAGCGGTGTTCAAACCTTCCAAACCGGTCTGCCCCTCACTCCGGCCATTTCCGGAGCGGGCGTCGTGGATCTGGCCGGGACCGGGTGCCTGGGCACAGCGCCCTGCTCGATCCGTCCGGATCTGAACGCCGATCCTAACGCGTCGGCCCCGCACACGTATAGCCAGTGGTTCAGTGGCAGCGCTTACACCTGCTACGGATCGTCAGCACCCTGCATCGCTTACAACGGGCAGACTAATCTCAGCAATTCCGCTCCTGGAACCGCGCGCGGTCCAGGCTTCTGGCGCGTCGATTTGGGCTTTTTCAAGAACCTCAAATTCAGTGAGCGCCTCACCGGGCAGTTGCGGTTGGAGACGTTCAACATCTTCAACCATACCAATCCCATCGCTCCCGGCAGTGGCGGCTCTTCGCTCAGCATGACCAGCACGCTTTTTAATCAGGTCTTGCTGGCCCGGGACCCACGCCTCATCCAGATCGCGATGAAGCTGAACTTCTAAGAAGGCCATTTACAGGGTAGGGGCGGTTCGCGAACCGCCCCTACCCCCTTCTGAGGTTCACGTTCGCCCAGCGCGTATCCTTGTATAATCACGGTTCTTTCGCTTCCAGTAGGGGGCACGCCGTGGCGTGCCCCCTCCAAGGCGGCCTCCTGCGCAAGGGCTGGGCGAAAGCATCCGACAGCCCAGGAAGGGCGCCAGATGAGTCATTGCCCTATCTAGGCGCCATTCGTGCCTACTAGGGAGTTTCACTCCATGGGTTGCGTCTTGACACTGCCGATTTGCGCTCCTACTATCAGTTCAGAAACCGAAGATTGGACTTGCATCCGATCGCTTCCTTCACTAACCCGGTAAGGAGCATCCATGCCTCGAATGGTCAGAGCCGGTCTCATCCAGTGTTCCCTTTCCGAACCTTCCGATCGTCCAATAGAAATTATTAAGAAGTCCATGATCGACAAGCACCTCTCCTTCATCGAAGATGCCGGAAAGAAGGGAGTCCAGATCCTGTGCCTACAGGAGATTTTTTACGGCCCCTATTTTTGCGCGGAACAGGAGTCTCGCTGGTACGCCTCGGTAGAGCGCATCCCGGAAGGGCCTACGGTCCGGCTAATACAGGAATGTGCCAGGAAGTATCAGATGGTCGTGATCGCCCCCATCTATGAGGAGGAGATGACCGGCGTCTACTACAACACCGCCGCGGTCATCGACGCGGACGGCGCCTACCTCGGCAAGTACCGCAAAAGCCACATTCCCCAGGTTGCTCCGGGGTTCTGGGAAAAGTTCTATTTCAAGCCCGGAAATCTGGGGTATCCGGTTTTTAACACCCGCTACGCGAAGGTAGGCGTCTATATTTGTTACGACCGCCACTTTCCTGAAGGCGCGCGTGTCCTGGGCTTGAATGGCGCCGAAATCGTATTCAATCCCTCGGCCACGGTAGCGGGGCTCTCCGAGTATCTCTGGGAGCTGGAGCAGCCGGCGCACGCGGTAGCAAACGGCTATTTCGTGGGAGCGATCAACCGCGTCGGGGTTGAGGCCCCCTGGAACATCGGCGAGTTTTACGGGAAGAGCTATTTCTGCAACCCGCGCGGCAAGATCATCGCCCAGGGCAGCCGGGACCAGTCGGAGTTGGTGGTGGCTGATCTCGATCTGGAAATGATCCAGGAAGTACGCCAGACCTGGCAGTTCTTCCGGGATCGCCGCCCTGAAACCTACAAGCCTATCGCCGAAGCCTGATCCGGAGATTTTGCGGTCACTCTGGAGAGCATCGTTGTGAATTTGCGTTTTTCAATCACATTGGCAACCGCGAAACATTTGAAAGACATGGGAAAAGTCTTTTCGTGCGTTTCGTGGTTTGCGTGGTTCCATACTTTGGTTGCATCCGTTCAGAGGAAAACATGAACGTCAGCCTCACTCCAGCACAGATTTCGGAATTGACGGCGAAGTACACGTACGGCACATGGCGTTTCCAGAAGGACTGGAAGCCGCTCCAGATCGTCGACGCGGAGGGCTGCTATTTCGTGGATGCAGCGGGGAAAAAGTATCTGGACTTCTCGGCCCAGCTGATGTGCGTGACTCTCGGCCACAAAAACAAAGCGGTGATCCGGGCGATTGAGGAGCAAGCCCGCAAGCTGCCCTATATCGCTCCGGGGTTTGCCACCGATGTGCGCGCGGAGTTGAGCCTTCTCCTGCTGGAAGTCCTGCCGCAAGGGCTGGACAAGTATTTCTTCACCACGTCGGGGACGGAGGCAAATGAGGCGGCCTTCAAGATTGCGCGCATGTTCACCGGCAAGACAAAGATCATCGCCCGCTATCGCTCGTACCATGGTTCAACCATGGGATCGGTGGCCGCGACCGGCGATCCGCGCCGCTGGGCGATGGAGCCGGCGGGGAAGATCCCCGGCGTCATTTTCGCGCCCGAGGTAAACTGCTACGACTGCCCGATTGGCCATCATTATCCCGGCTGCGGGATCGCGTGCGCCGAATATGTGGAGCACATGATTGAGAACGAGAGCGACGTCGCGGCGGTGCTCGTGGAGCCGGTCGTCGGCACGAACGGTGTGCTGGTGCCGCCTCCCGAATACATGCCGCGCCTGCGCAGGATTTGCGACGACCATGGCGTTCTGCTGATCGCGGACGAGGTCATGAGCGGATGGGGCCGAACCGGCCGTTGGTTCGCCATGGATCATTGGGATGTCAGGCCCGACATTCTCACGACCGCGAAAGGAATCACCTCCGCTTACGTGCCTCTGGGCCTGTGCGCGACCACGGGCAGAATCGCGGGATACTTCGACGATCATTACTTCTCGCACGGGCATACGTACGAGGCTCATCCTCTGACGCTCGCCCCCGCAATCGCCGCGATCCGGGAAATACAGAGACTGGATCTGATCCGCCGCGCTCGTGAGGTCGGCGCCTACTTGGGCGAAAAGCTCTCCGCACTAAAGGATAAGCACGCGTCCGTCGGCGATGTGCGCGGCATTGGGATGTTCTGGGCGGTCGAGCTGGTGAAGAATCGGGATACAAAACAACCGTTTAACACGAAGGCCGACAAGGTCTCCGGCACGCCGCTCCTGGTGGACAGGGTCGCTGCCGAGATGATGAAAAATGGCGTGTATCTTCAGGCGTGGATCAGCCACTTCGTGGTAGCGCCGCCGCTGATTATCACGGAGGATGAGATCGACATTGCCGTCAGTGTGCTTGACCGCGCACTGGCGATCGCCGACGCGGAGATCCGCGGAGGTCATTCATGAAGAATGTCGCTCCCAAACTCAAGCCGGAAGAGTACGCGAAGAACTTCGCCGAGATCCATCCAGCGCTGAGTCCCAACGCCGCGATCGTCGAATCCAATCGCTGCCTGTATTGCTACGATTCACCGTGCACACGGGCATGCCCGACACATATCGATATTCCCGGGTTTATCAAAAAAATCGCCACGGGCAATTTGAAAGGGTCCGCCCGGAGGATTCTGCAATCGAACTGGATCGCGCTCACTTGCGCAAAGGCTTGCCCCGTGGAAGTGCTCTGCGAAGGCGCGTGCGTATACAATGCGCGCGAAGAGCCGCCCATTCAGATTGGCCGCCTGCAGCGCCACGCGATCGACTGGTACTTCGCCCGGGGCATGCCTTCCCTTTTCGTTCCCGCCGAGGCGAACGGGAAATCAGTCGGCGTCATCGGCGGGGGAGCGTCCGGGCTTTCCTGCGCCGCGGAAGCTGCCCTGCTCGGTTATGAGGCAACGATCTACGATGCCAACGAGAAACCGGGGGGGCTCAATACCTGGGGCATCGCACCCTACAAAATGAGGCAGGAAGATGCGCTGAATGAAGCCCGCCTGGTCCAGAGCTTTGGCGTAAAAATCCGCTCGGGAGTTCGTGTCGGCAGGGACGTGACGCTCGAGAAATTGGAAAAAAACCACGACGCCATATTCATCGGAGCCGGGCTGGGAACTCCGTCACGTCTCAACATTCCGGGCGAAAACCTGTCCGGGGTTTATGACGCGCTGGAGTTCATCCGGCGGGTCACGAGGCGCGACTGGCCGGCCGTCGACGTCGGCCGCAGAGTGGCAGTGATCGGCGGCGGCAACACCGCCATCGATGCCGTGACCGAGGCAAGGCGCCTCGGCGCCGAACGGGTGATGATTCTGTACCGGCGCGGCCGCGAGGAGATGCCTGCCTATGATTTTGAATATGAGCTCGCAAAGCATGATGAGGTCGAGTTCCGCTTCCAGGTAACGCCGGTGCGTTTTGTGGGAACGGACCATGTGGAGGCGATCGCATGCATCCCGATGCGGCTCGGCGCTCCGGATGAGAAGGGCAGGCGCCGGCCGGAACCGGCCGACGGCCCGGAATTTCAGATCGCCGTGGACATGGTGATCGAATCGCTCGGGCAGCATCTCGAAGAGACCTTCCTCGGCAACATTCCAGATTTGAGGATAGAACGCGACCGGTTATGGGTGGATCCCGATACTTTGCAGACCACCAATCCAAAGTATTTTGCCGGCGGGGACATCATCAATGGGGGCAAGGAAGTGGTAAATGCCGCGGCCGACGGCAAGCGCGCGGCGCATGGCATCGACCGCTGGCTCTTCCCGGAAAAGTACTCGGAGTGAGAAATGGTTGACTTGTCGATTGATTGCGGCGGCATACGATCACCGAATCCCTTCTGGCTTGCATCGGCGCCGCCCACAAACTCGTCCTATCAGGTATGCAAGGCCTTCGAACAAGGATGGGGAGGCGCTGTCTGGAAGACCATCGGAGAACCGGTCATGAATGTCGTCAACCGGTACGGCGCCATCGATTACAACGGGCAGAAAATTCTCGGCATCAACAACATCGAATTGATCAGCGATCGCCCCATTGAAGTCAATTTGAGGGAAATCGCAGAGACCAAGAAGCTCTGGCCTGATCGCGCCGTGATTGCATCTCTCATGGTCGAGTCAAAACGCGAAGCCTGGCGCGACATGGTCCGCCGCACCGTCGATACGGGCTGCGACGGCATCGAATTGAACTATGGCTGCCCGCACGGCATGAGCGAGCGCGGCATGGGTGCTGCGGTCGGACAGGTGCCTGAGTATTGCCGGATGATTACGGAATGGGTCATGGAGGCCTCAACCATTCCTGTGCTGGTGAAGCTTACGCCCAATGTTGCCGACGTCCGGTTCCCCGGCCGCGCGGCTAAAGCCGCCGGAGCGAACGGCATTTCTCTGATCAACACGATCAATACCATCATGGGAGTCGACCTGGATACATTCGAGCTGATGCCCTCGATCGACGGCAAGGGCGGGCATGGCGGTTACGCCGGACCGGCTGTCAAACCGATCGCGCTGCACATGGTCTCTTTGATTGCCGGTGACGCCGAGATCGACTTGCCCATCTCCGCCATCGGCGGCATTTCGACCTGGCGCGACGCCGCCGAGTTCATCCTGCTGGGCGCGACCAGCGTGCAGGTATGTACCGCCGCGATGCACTATGGCTTTCGCATCATCGACGACATGCTGGAAGGGCTGATCAATTGGATGGAGGAAAAGGACCTTCTCAACCTCGCCGAGATCCGCGGCCAATCGCTCAAGCGTATCGCCGATTTTGGCAACTTGAACCTGCTGGTTAGGGCAGCCGCTCGTATCGACGAATCAAAATGCATTCAGTGCAACCTGTGCCACATCGCATGCGAGGACGGCGCGCACCAGTGCATTGACCTGGTCGAAAGCAATGGGTCAAAACGTCCCAGGGTGCGCGAGTCGGACTGTGTCGGGTGCCGTCTCTGCTTCCTGGTCTGTCCAGTGGAAGGATGCATATCCATGGTGCGGCTCGATGATGGAAGCGAAGCCATCAGCTGGAATGAGCTGATGACCCAACTGCCGCAGCCGCTCACCTGGGAGGCCCTGCGTCAATTCCAGGCAAAGCACGGAATCCACATCCATTAATGCGGGGGTAAAGATGTCCACACTCATTCGGAACGGACGCATCATCACCTCAGAGCAGGATTACATCGCGGATATCTATATTGAACGAGAGAAGATCACGACCATCGGCGCCGCATTGAAGGCCGACGCGGGAACGGTGATTGACGCCGCGGGGAAATATGTCATCCCCGGCGGCATCGATGTCCACACCCACATGGACATGCCCTTCGGCGGCACGTTTTCGAGCGATGATTTCGGGACCGGCACACGGGCGGCGGCGTTTGGAGGCACAACCTGCCTGATCGATTTCGCGACTCAGGCCAAGGGAACCAGGATACGCGAGGCACTCGATACCTGGTGGAAGAAAGGGGAGAAGGCCACCGTCGACTACGGCCTGCACATGATCATCACGGATCTCCCCGAAGCCCACCTTGAAGACATGAACGAGATGGTGCGCGAAGGTGTGACCAGCTTCAAGCTTTTCATGGCCTACCCGAACGTGCTGATGGTAGACGATGCCACCATTTTCCGTGCCATGCGGCAGACGGCTCAGAACGGCGGCCTGGTATGCGTGCACGCCGAAAACGGCAGCGTGATCGACTTGCTGGTTCAGAAGGCGCTCGCCGAGGGCAAAACGGCCCCGATTTATCACGCCTTGACACGGCCGACCGCGGCGGAAGGCGAGGCGGTGAACCGGGCTATTGCCCTGTCGCAGATGGCAGGAGCGCCCGTGTACATCGTGCATTTATCCTGTGCCGACTCGTTGGAAAGGGTGGCGGAGGCCCGCGACCGCGGCCTGCCTGTATTCGCGGAGACTTGCCCGCAGTATCTTCTCCTTTCCATCGAAGAGCTGAAGCGGCCGGACTTCGAGGGAGCAAAATACGTCTTCACGCCGCCGCTGCGCGAAAAGTGGCATCAGAACAGGCTCTGGGAAGGCCTGAGAAAAAACACATTGCAGGTAGTCTCCACCGACCACTGCCCGTTCTGTTTCAAGGAGCAGAAGGAACTCGGGCGCGAAAGCTTCGCAAAGATTCCCAATGGCGGGCCGGGCGTAGAGAACCGCCTTCAGTTGCTGCATCATTATGGGGTCAACAGCAAACGCATCAACCTTAATCGCTGGGTCGAGATTGTGTCAACCGCGCCTGCCAAGATGTTCGGCCTCTATCCGCGCAAGGGCACCATCGCCGTGGGCAGCGATGCCGACATGGTGATTTGGGATCCGGAGCAGGACCTCACTATTTCCGCGCAGACCCACCATATGCGCGTGGACTACTCCATGTTCGAAGGTTTCCAGGTTAAGGGAAACGCCGAAACCGTGCTGTCGCGCGGCGCCGTGGTTGTGGACAAGGGGCGCTGGCTGGGCCGTGAGGGACAAGGCCGTTTCGTGCGCCGCGCCGCGTACGCCGGCGCCTGGAAGTAATTTCGACCGCGCGGCCGAATTGAATCTTCATACCCCAGGATTTTACGTTTCCCGAATGCTGTCAAAGCGCATCACACGCATCCCCAGGGCCGTAGCCGCATCGATCATCACACGATCCGCTGTGGCCAGCACTTCCGCCCCGATCTCCCGGGCTATTGCCAGCTGGAACGCATCCAGCGTGCGCAGCGGCGCCTTCGGCACCATGGAAATCAGGTTCAATGCGGCAATGGCTATCCCGGCTGGCATGGGATGACATCGGAGGAATCCCTGGCGCACATCTTCCAGGAATGTGCCGAAAACTTTGTGCTCGACTTGTGGATTGAGATGCCCTTCTCTGCGACGGCGGGCAAGCAGGCAGCGCATTTCCACAGTGGTAAGCTCGCTGATGTCCACTGGCCCACGCTCCTGGATGTAAAGTTCGACATCCTCCGACCGTGCTTCGTTGAGATACCATTTAGCCAGCGCACTCGTGTCAAAGTAGATGACTTCCATTATCGCGCGTTCCGATCTTCCCGTATTAGCCTCTCGCTCTCCTTGCGCATGCGCGGCATGCTTCGCCGTAGCGCCGCATGAGAGGGCATCGTCCTCGCGATGCCAACCGGGAGCACACGGGCGATCGCGTCACCGCGGCGAGTGATCGTCACTTCACCTTCGTCAGCCAGCAGCTGGTCCAGGTTGCCCAGCGCTTGTCTGGTCTGTCTGATCGTCAGTTTTTTCATCGGCTATCTCCCCGCGCAGATCATTGTGATACATGTGACACAGCAAGTATATCATGTGCCACAAGGGAAGGAAAACAAAATGCCCCGACCGACGCAACTGAGTTTGTGCACTGAAACCCGAGACATCCCTCACGACTCCAGGATCATCCGCCGAACAGCGGGATGCGATTAACCTGGACGCTGCGCGCGCCTCCTCCTGGTTGTCCTGAACGATGTGGCGGACCAGCACATTCGTATCGAGCCCGATCATCGGCGTGCTCCCAAAGAGCAGACAAGATGTCGGGCAGCAGGAAATCGGTCAGCGGCCTCTTCCCATATCTTCGGGTCAGATCTTCGAGCAGGAATTCACGGTACTGCATCTTCTCCTTGTTAGAAATGTCGCGGAAGATATATACAACCTCAGGATGCTCTTTGGTCTCATCACTGAACACAGTCGAAAAAACCAGGGAGTCGGTATCGTCATTCGTCAGAACACCTCCTGCGAGATAGTTGTCGAAGAGCTCGGGGTCACAGTGGTGGTTCCCAAATCGTGGACTGCAACCTCCGCCGGGCATAACTATGGTTTTGTCCAGCAAGACCTTGGGACAGCACGCTTCATACACCGCCTTGACCTTCGCGATATACGCGGTGCGAACGCTCTGGTAAGGCTTTAGGGGATAGATCTTCCTCGAAGTCTGATGGATCGGATCATAGAGCGACAATTCTACATAGTGGGTGGGCGCCCAATGAACCTCACTGTGTTCATAAATAACCAGCCCACTTTTGAATTGCCCCACCACCCCTCCATAGAAAGTGCCTTGAAACTCCAAGTCCCTGGTCACCACCATAGTACAGCTGGCCGAGGGATTGATGTGCCCTTCAAGATAGATATACCTGTCCATTTGATCAATGCGGGTGATTGTACCGCCCTGGCAGGACTCAGCCGGATTTACTAACTTGTCGGGGTCTCTGACGGGCCAGTCGAGTCTCGCACCTGTCCAGCTATTGCTCTTTTTGTCAAAGCGGAATGCGTAAAAGAATTCATCGAGAGTTGATGCGCCAGGTAGCAGCACATGTGTCGCCAGGATCCGGGAATCCGGATTCTCTCCTTCGGTTAGCCCGTTGACTTCCTTTGACAGATCTTCATGTCTGCACAGATCCACCCGAATGCCTTCGCGGGCAAGCATTTCCCTGAGTGTCTCAGCGGCAAGGCAGGGTAGGCTGATGAATGGTGAAATGAAAAATGCCGCAGCCAGGAAACGTAGACTTTTTGTTGGAGACATCAGGGACCATCTCCCTTCAGAAGCACATTACAGAATCGATTTCAGCTCATCCAATTGGCTCGGGACTCGGGGTTCCACTTGATCGTTGTCTTTTTTAACCGTGTCAGGAATTCGATCGAGCTCTTGCCCGTGATGTCTCCGGAGCCGAATTTCGATTCGTTCCAGCCGCCGAAAGAGAAGGGTTCGCGCGGCACCGGCACGCCGATGTTGACGCCGATCATTCCGGCGCTCGCGCGTTCGATCACATAACGCGCCATGCCGCCGCTCTGCGTGAACACCGATGCCGCATTGCCGTAGGGAGAACTATTCTCTATCTTCAACGCTTCGTCGACCGTATCCACGCGCAGGATGGCAAGGACGGGCCCAAACACCTCTTCCTGTGCGATGCGCATCTCCGGCCGCACATAGTCAATCACCGTCGGCCCCACATAGAAGCCGGCTTCCTTCCCAGCCACAACACAGTTCCGCCCATCCACGAGCACTCTTGCCCCCTGCTGCTCGGCTTCGGTGATGTACCGCTCGATGCGCTCCTTGGCTTGCCTGGAAATAACCGCGCCCAGGTTTTTCCCGGGTACGATTTTGCGCGCTTCCTCGCACAGCTTCTCGATGATGGGGTCCACCCGGCCAACGGCCACCATGGCCGAGGCGGCCATGCAGCGCTGGCCCGCGCAGCCGGTCATGGACGCCGCGACGTTGGAGGCGGTCATTTCCTGGTGAGCGTCGGGCAATACGATGAGATGGTTTTTGGCGCCGCCGAGACAAAGTGCGCGTTTGAGGTGTGCCGTCGCACGCACGTAGACGATCCGTGCGACGCGGGTCGAACCGACAAAAGTCAGCGCATCGATGCCCGGGTGGTCGCAGAGGGATTCGACCGCTGTTTGCGCGCCGTGCACGATGTTGAACGCGCCATCAGGGAGTCCGGCCTCCTTCAGCAATTCGGCGATGCGGAGGGAGCTCAGGGGCACCTGCTCCGAAGGCTTGAGAATCACGGTGTTACCCAGAACGAGGGAGTTGGGAATGGTCCAGTTGGGAACCATATTCGGGAAATTGAACGGCGTGATGGAGGCGACGACACCGACGGGGTACCGGTCAATGCGACATTCGACCCCGCGGCTGACCTCCAGGATTTCCCCGGTCGCGAGCTGGGGCATGGAACAGGCAAATTCCGTCACTTCAATCGACTTGTCGACCTCAGCCATCGCCTCGCCCACAGTCTTGCCGTTTTCCTCGTGGACTAATTGAGCGAGGCTCTGGGCGTTTTTCTCCAGGAGAGCGCGGTAACGAAAGAGAATTTGAGCGCGTTCCTTGATGGGTAGGCCCGACCATGCAGGTAAAGCCGCACGCGCAGAAACAACCGCGGCATCCACTTGGGCCGCCGTTGAAAGAGGCACCCGCGCAATTTGTTTCCCTATCCCGGGATTCATCACGGGAAGATATTCGGCGTTATTGGGTGTCACGAACTGGCCGTGGAGAAAATTCTGGACGGTGAGGATTTCAGTGGCCATGCGCAGGACCTCCTTGATGGACGACAGCAATGCTACCGGTTCCGCCATTATACGCGAATGCGGGGATCAGCGGTGTTCCGTGCCGGACTCCGGAATCACCTCTAAACTCTGTACGTATCGGGCCGCCAGTTTTTGATCGCGCGCTTGATCGCGTCTTCCGAAAGATGTTCTCGAGCCGCTCTCTGGGAGAGTTCGACAAACTCTCCATCCGATGCAAACCTGAGGCCGATGATCTGGCGAATCGTGAGACCGGGATCGAGCGGCTTGCCGGTCAGCACGAAATGACGCAGATTCTCTTCTGCGCGAATCGCCCGGTCCTGGGCTTTCAGGGCAAAAATCCTGCAAAAGAAGAACAGCAGCAGGATACAAATATCGAGCACGACGATCAACGAGGCGCTGTAGATGCGCTCATGATCGCCGATCGATACGCAAAAGTTGACTATGGAACCGATAAACGTCAGAACCAGAAGACCAAACAAAACCACGTGGTACACGAAAATATACCGCCTGTGATTGGCATAGGTTTGGGTTGCCATGCGGACCCCCCCTTTCTGCATCAGCAGAGTTCAATGCTAATTCTACATCGGAATCTTCGTTCGCGGAAACCGAACGGGAGCAGGGCTGGACCTCTTGCTGAAAAGCATCTTGCTTGACTCGCCCATGGTTTTCTCGTTTCTTCTTTGCGAACGATCAAAGTGGAGATACGCTTTTCCTGTCACGGAATTCTTTTCTCCGACCTACCCAGGAGCTCGCTTGAGAAGCACGGGTGGCCGGTAGAACCGACGAACTAGGAGGGACACTATGAAACTTCGTATTGCGATTTGCGCTGTTGGCCTGTTTGCGGCTACAACTCTACTGATGACGGCACAGGGACAAAAGCCGGCAAGTCCGCCGGGGACGGCCGCCACACAGCTCGGCGGGCATTACCTTCAGGGGGCCAGCGAACCCACCTACCAGGGCGGCAAGTGGATCGAGGTGACCTACGGCCGGCCTATCATGCGCGGGCGCCAGAATCTCTTCGGCAGCGGAGCGAACTATGGCAAAGACCTGAACTCCGGCGCGCCCGTCTGGCGCGCAGGCGCGAACCAGACCACGCGCCTCAAAACCGAAATGCCGCTGAATATCGGAGGCAAAATGCTACCGGCAGGAGAATACAGCGTGTTCGTGGACCTGAAGCCGAACGCGTGGACGATCATTTTCTCCAGCTGGCCCGCGCAGGAGAGGTACGATCCGAACAACAAGTCCGCGCTCTGGGGTTCGTTTGGATACACGCCCGACAAGGACATCTTCCGCGCGCCCATGACAGTCGGCACCCTGCCGTTTTCTATGGAAGAATTCACGGTCGCGTTCACCGATATGACAGCGGATGGCGGGAAGCTGGCGATGATGTGGGATCGGACGATCGCTACCGTACCGTTCAAGGTTGGAAGTTAGGGCTTACGATCAGATAATCGTCTGAAGAACTCATTGACGATCTGACAGAATAGTCTGATCCTTATACGCATCTCAGTTATTCTGTGCCGCACCTTCGGCGCTCGATGGTGAGGCGGATCTTTATCCCGGCCTCACGGCCGGGCCTATTGACTGCCAGCCCTTCGGGCCTCATCGGGCATTGAATCAGGCTGGGACTACCGTGGTGTCGTCTCTCAGAATCCCAGACTGAGCCGACTGCTTTACGGCCTGCGTTGATGACCACAAACCCAGGCGCGAAGCGCCGGCAGTGAATAACCCCGCGCGTCAGCGCGGGGTTGGGGAGGTGGTAGCAGCGAGGCCCAAAGGGCCGGTACATTTTTGTGCTTATGTCTAGGCCCAGAGATGTGCCGATTAGGAGCAGGACATAGTGGTGCAACGCCACGTGCGGTAGCGATCGCAGCCGGAGGAGATCTTGGTCATGAAGAAAGCTCTGCTTTGGATGATCGCCGGGGTCTTTTGTACGGGCCTGGTTTCCGGCCAGAACGAAGATGCTCGTTATGTTCCCGAAACTGACCCACTCGTGCTCAAAAACATCGAACACTGGCAGGATCTCAAATTCGGACTGCTGATGCACTGGGGAGCTTACAGCCAATGGGGCGTCGTGGAGTCCTGGTCGATCTGCGCGGAAGATGAAAACTGGTGCCGGCGCAAACTGTCCGATTACATCGAATACAAGAAGGAATATGAAGGTCTGAAAAAGACGTTCAATCCCGTCAACTTCGATCCATCGCGCTGGGCGCAGGCAGCTCGCGACGCGGGCATGAAATACGTTGTGCTCACGACCAAGCATCACGACGGTTTCTGCATGTTCGATTCGCAATACACCGACTATAAAATCACGTCGCCGGATTGCCCCTTTCACACCAATCCGCGGGCCAATGTCACCAAGGAAATATTTGACGCGTTCCGCAAGGAAGGCTTCCTGATCGGCGCCTACTTCTCCAAGCCCGATTGGCATAACGAGAACTACTGGTGGCCCAACTTCGCGACGCCTGACCGCAACGTCAACTACGATCCGGCGCAATATCCCGACCGCTGGAACAAGTTTGTGGAATTCACCCATAACCAGATCATGGAGTTGATGAGCGACTACGGCAGGTTGGACATATTGTGGCTCGACGGCGGATGGGTGGCAAAAAAATCGAAGGAGGACATCCTTCGGGAATACACGGATATTCTATCCCGCAACAACTCGGGTTTCATTAAATCCCGAATCGTGAATCAGGACATCCATATGGATGAACTGGTTGCGAAATGCCGTCTGAAGCAGCCCGGGCTCATCGTGGTCGACCGCGCCGTCTATGGCAAAAACCAAAACTATCTGACGCCGGAAAATCGTGTTCCCGACCAGGCGCTGCCTTATCCGTGGGAATCCTGCATCATCTCGGGCGGAGGCTGGTCTTTTACGCCGGACGCAAAATACATGGGTGCGCGGCAGGCCGTGCAGCTTCTCGTCGATATCGTATCCAAGGGAGGCAATCTTCTTTTGAACGTCGCGCCCGGCCCTGATGGCACCTGGCAGCAGGGGGCCTACGATTTGCTAAAAGAAATCGGGGCATGGATCCAGATTAACGGCGAGGCGATTTACGGCTCCAGACCGCTGGCTCCTTACAAAGAGGGCAATGTATGCCTAACCCGGCAGAACAATGGAAACACGTTCTTTCTTTATCTGGCAGGCCCAAATGAAACCGTCATGCCGAAAGAGATCCGGGTAAACTCGCACCGGCCTGCTGTGGGAGCCCAGGTCACACTCCTCGGTAGCAACATCAGGCTTTCATGGAAGGCGGACGGGAACGGATTCATTGTTACGATTCCGGATGAACTGAGGGCGAAGGCGCCGTGCCGCTATGCCTGGACCATCAAGGTGAGCGGCGTTTTGTAGCGCCTTCCTTATTTCCATGAAAAGATGCCCTGCGCCGAGGCCGTGCATCGGGTTAAGAGATAACTTGACTAGTCTGGTCATCCAAGATAGCCTTGATTGAGCCATTGAGGATCCCACGATGAAGAGAGCGGTTAACATTTATGAAGCAAAAGCCCACCTCTCACGGCTGATTGCAGACCTGCAGCGAACCGGCAAATCCGTTACTATCTGCCGCAATCGAGTGCCGGTTGCTGACCTTGTTCCACATCGGAAGCCGGGAAATCCATTGAAACAGGACCCCGCGTTGAAGGGGGCGCACTTTCATGGCGACCCTTGCGCGCCGGTGGGCGAGGAAGATTGGCCGGAGGATTTGCGCTAATGCTGTTGTTCGATACCCACGCTCTGGTTTGGCTTGCCTCAAACCTCAAAAATCTGTCCGCCCGGGCACGGCACGCCATCCAACAGCACTCGGATGAATTGTATGTGTCATCAATATCTGCGCTTGAAATCGCCATTCTCGCCAAGAGAAACAGACTGAGCCTGCCCGTTGCGGTTGAGGAGTTTGTCGACCGGGCGCTGAGACAACATGGGATTCATGAAGTTCCTTTGGATCGGCAGATTGCAATTGCATCAACCCGCCTTCCGGATATCCATAACGATCCCTTCGACCGCATCATCATCGCCACTGCCCAGCTGAATGGCATGAGTATCCTATCCAGAGACCAAATCATTCCGCAATATCCCGAGGTGAAAGTCGTCTGGTAGCTTTCCAACGGGGTTCGCCGTCTATTCGTAGGGAATTGGTGACAGTCACCCCTTTTTTGCTATCCCTAGGTGAATCTGCCGAGACACTACAGGCGAAAAAAGGTGACTGTCAGTAATTTCGCCAAGCGACGTTTTGAGGCATACTCTCCCTACGCGTGAATTCCGGTGTCGTGAATCAGGACCTCTGTCAGTGGGGCGACGTGGCGCCCTGCGTTTTTCTTGATTGCACCTGAGGAATGCTCAATCGCTTTCACTGGTTCCACGACCGACAAGGGGGCGACGATGCTTAATAAATCATCGGGACGAAGGATCGTGCTTACCGCCGGCTTTGTGGCGTTAGCTCTCATCATTGCGACGGCGTACACGAAAGACAGGACCGGCGGCGATTCCGGCATCTATCACGATGGATGGATCGATCTTGATAAGAATGGGCGTATGGATCCTTACGAGAATCCCAAGCTGGACATCGAGAAGCGCATCACCGACCTGCTGGGCCGCATGACCGTCGAGGAAAAAACCATGCAGTTGGTGACGCTCTATGGCTTCAACAATGTGCTGAAGGATCCGCTGCCTACGCCCACCTGGAAGACCAGCCCCTGGAAGGACGGCATCGCCAACATCGACGAGCAATGCAACGGGGTCCGCGATCCCAACGATGCTTATGCCCGCCCTCCGTCGCGCCATGCTGAAGTGATCAACGCGATTCAGCGCTGGTTTGTTGAGGAGACACGGTTGGGAATTCCGGTCGACTTCACCAATGAAGGGATTCGCGGGCTCTGTCATTGGGGCGCCACAAGTTTCCCGAACCAGGTCGGACAGGCAAGCGCGTGGGATCGCGAGTTGGTGAGCGAAATCGGTCACATCACCGGGCGTGAAGCGCGCGTACTTGGATATACAAATGTGTATTCTCCGATCTTGGACCTGGCGCGCGACCCGCGCTGGGGCCGTGTCGTTGAAACATACGGCGAGGATCCATATTTGGCGTCGGCCCTGGGCGTCGAGCAGGTCAAGGGGATTCAGGCGGAGCGCGTCGTGTCCACACCCAAGCACTTCGCCGTCTACAGCGTTCCCAAGGGCGGCCGCGACGGCGCCGTGCGCACCGACCCCCAGGCTTCCTTGCGCGAGGTCGAAGTCACCCTGTTGGCCACGTTTCGCGCGGCATTCATGAAGGGCGGCGCGCTGGGAACGATGGCTTCATACAACGACTACAACGGCATTCCGATCATTGCCAACCCCGATTTCCTCATGCGCCGGCTGCGCGGAGAGTACGGCTTCAAGGGGTACGTGGTATCCGACAGCGGATCGGTCGAAATGCTCGACAACAAGCATTTCGTCTCCCCGGACCGCAAACACTCGGCGGCGATGGCTGTCAATGCCGGCTTGAACGTTCGCACTGACTTCACCGACCCGATGGAGTACGTCCTGCCCCTGCGTTCAGCCATCAAAGAAGGCCTGATAAGCATGCAAACGATCGACAGCCGTGTACGTGATGTTTTACGTGTCAAGTATTGGCTCGGTCTGTTTGACCGTCCATTTGTCGATGATCCGGCGCGCGCCGACAAGGTGGTGCGCGCTCCCGAGCACCTGGAGATGGCCCGCCGCGCCGCGCGTGAAGCGCTGGTGCTGCTGAAGAATGACGGCAACCTGCTGCCGCTGAGCAAGCAGATCCGCTCCATTCTCGTGACCGGGCCGCTGGCTGACGACACAACCTTTGCGGACAATCGTTACGGTCCTCACAAGCCCGACGCGATCTCGATCTTGACCGGCATCAAGAAGCTCCTGGGAGAAAGAGTCGAAGTCAAACACGCAAGAGGGTGCGGCTTTGTCCAGGCGAATTGGCCGGCAACTGAGGTTCTACCCGAACCGTTGACCAGCGAAGAGCAGGCGGGGATTCAACAGGCCGTCGACATGGCTGCAACGTCGGATGCCGTCGCGGTCTGCGTCGGTGAAAACGACCGCATGGTGGGCGAGAGCCGCTCGCGTTCGAGCCTGGATCTGCCGTCGCCGCAGATCGATCTGATCAAGGCCCTCGCAGCCACAGGCAAGCCGATGGCCGTCGTCATGATGAACGGCAGAGCCCTCACGATCAATTGGATCGATGCGCACGTGCCGGCCGTCCTGGAAGCCTGGAATCCCGGTGAGTTCGGCGGTCAAGCCATTGCCGAAGTTCTCTTCGGTGACTACAACCCCGGCGGCAAGCTGCCCGTCACCTTCCCGCGCACTGTCGGGGAGATCCCCTGGAACTTCCCTGCCATGCCGTCTGCGCAGCGCCAGCAGAATCCGAAGACCTGGAAAGGAAGCACCGAAGTCGACGGTGTGATCTACCCATTCGGCTTCGGCTTGAGCTATACCACGTTTGAATACAAGAATCTGCTGATCGAACCTAGACAGCAGAAGAGAGGCGCCGATATTACCGTCACGGTGGACGTCACGAATACCGGCGAGCGCGCGGGCACCGCCATCGTGCAGCTCTATCTGCGTGACGAAGTCAGCAGCGTGATCACTTATGAAAAGATGCTGCGCGGCTTCGAACGCGTGGCGCTGGAGCCGGGACAGACCAGCAAGGTCAAGTTCACGCTGACATCGGAAGATCTGCAACTGTTGGATGCCGGCATGAAGTGGGTGGTCGAACCCGGCTGGTTTACAGTCATGGTTGGCGATTCATCTGAGAATACCCCCTTGAAAGGCCGCTTTGAAATCGTGGGGGCGCCATGAAACTTTCCTGCACATGCCGATCCCTCGGGCTAATGCCGATCCTGCTCGGCTGGGGCCTCTTGCCCCTCCGAAGCCAGGAGGCCCCCACGAAGCCGGTCCTCTACGTGGTCGCAACGGCACATCAGGACACACAATGGAACTGGACCGTGCAGGACACCATCCGCCAGTTTCTGCCAGCTACCTTCTTTGACAATTTTGCGTTGATGGATCGCTTCCCTCACTACGTTTTCAACTATGAGGGTGTCATCCACTACATATGGTTCAAGGAGTATCACCCGGAAGGGTGGCCCACACTTCAGAAACTGGTCGCCGACGGCCGCTGGCGGCTCTCGGGATCCTGGATCAACGCCGTGGATGTGAACGTTCCTTCCCCCGAATCGCTGATGCGGCAAGCCCTCTACGGCAAGCGATTCTTCCGCCAGGAATTCAATCGCACGAGCCAGGACATATTTCTTCCCGATTGTTTCGGCTTCGGCATTGCCCTTCCATCGATTGCAGCACATTCGGGCCTGACGGCCTTCTCCACGCAGAAGCTGACGTGGGGCTCTTCCGTCCCCATCCCGTTTCCAATCGGCAGATGGAAAGGCGTCGACGGGAACACGATCATTGCCGAACTCAATCCGGGCGACTACGTCACACGCATCCAAAGCGACATTTCCGTGGATCCCAAATGGTCGAACGATCTGACATCCATCGGCAACGGTCACAAGCTCGGATTCCGCTACTTTGGCACCGGCGATATCGGCGAGGCGCCCGATGCGCAATCTGTGGGCTGGCTGGAAAAGGCAATCGCTAATCCCGATGGCGGGATCGAGGTCCGCAATGCCTCCGCGGATCAGCTCTCCCGCGATTTGACCGCGGAGCAAAAGGCCGCGCTGCCCGAGTATGAGGGCGAGCTCACGATGAAGACCCACGGCGTAGGCTGTTACACATCCCAGGCGGCCATGAAGCGTTTCAACCGGGAGAATGAACTGCTCGCCGATGCGGCGGAGCGCGCGGCTGTTGCGGCCGACTGGCTGGCGGGCCTGCCTTATCCGGGCGAACGCCTTCGGGAAGCCTGGATCCGTTTCCTCTGGCATCAGTTCCATGACGATATCACCGGCACATCCATTCCACAGGCGTACGAATTCTCCTGGAACGATGAGCTGGTCTCGGCCAATCAGTTTGCCGGCGTGCTCGAGAGCTCGGCCGCAGCGGTGGGCGCGCGGCTTGATACCCGGGCAGCAGGCGTTCCACTTGTTGTCTACAACCCGATATCCAGCTCTCGGCATGAGCCTGTGGAGGCCACCGTCGAGTTTCCTGGCGCGGCGCCGTCCGCCGTCCGCGTCATCGATAGCGCGACAGGGCGCGCAGTGCTTTCACAGCTCCTCTCGACGCATGGTAATGAGGCGAAGATTCTATTCCTTGCTGAAATGCTCCCGGTCGATTTCAAAGTGTTCGAGGTCCAGGCAGGCGCATCGCCTCAGGCGGCGCGCAGCTCGCTCAGCGTGACACCGTCTTCCCTTGGAAGCAGCCGCTACAGCATAAAGGTCGATTCGAACGGAGACCTGAGTTCGATCGTGGACAAGGACGCCGGACGGGAGCTCTTGAAGGCGCCCGTCAGGCTGGAGATGCGCGACGATCCGTCGCCGGACAAACCGGCATGGCGCATTCTCTGGGACACGGTCAACTCGGCGCCGCGCGAGTTCGTGAGCGCTCCGGAGATCCATATCGTGGAGCAGGGACCTGTGCGCGTATCCCTCGAGATTACCCGCAGGGCGGCCGGATCGACTATCGTGCAGCGGGTTTCGCTTTCAGAGGGTGGCGATCTCGTGAATGTCGAAAACCTGATTGACTGGAAATCACCGAATACGCTGCTCAAAGCGTCTTTCCCCTTTGTCGCATTCAATCCGAAGGCGACCTACGATCTTGGACTCGGAACGATCGCGCGCGGCAATAACACCGCCGACCACTACGAGGTGCCGGCGCAAAAATGGGCGGACCTGACGGACACTAGCGGCGCCTTTGGCGCGGCGGTACTTAACGACGGCAAGTACGGCTGGGACAAGCCGGCAGACAACGTGCTGCGCCTGACGCTTCTTCACACCGCAAAGCCGCGGGCATCTCCCTATCAGGGCAGCAACGATCTGGGACACCATCGCTTCACATACGCGATCGCGAGCCATCGCGGCGACTGGCGCACAGGTCGCATCCCCATGCGCGCCGATGCGCTCAATCAGCCTCTTCTCGCATTTCAGACGACTCCTCATCCCGGCATGCTTGGGCGCGGCTTCTCCATGCTGTCGCTCGACGATGCCGGCGGACAAGTGGCGATACGAGCTCTGAAAAAGTCTGAAGATACCGATGAGATCGTTCTGCGCGTGCAGGAACTCTATGGGCTCCCTGCGCACGCGCGCATCAAGCTGGCGGCGACGATCCGTGCGGTGCGCGAGATCAATGCGGCAGAGGAGGCAGTCGGCCCTTTCAGCGCGACCGGCGGCGAACTTCTGATCGATCTGAAGCCGTATCAGCCGCGGACCTTTGCAATCAGCCGGCAGCCGAACCCGGCACCAATCTCTGCGCACTCGGCCGCGCCACTCAACCTCCCCTTCAACCTCGACGGCATCTCAACGGACGCCAATCGGGCGGACGGCGATTTCGACGGCAAACGCCAATCCATCGCGGGCGAGTTGCTTCCCGCCAGGCTAATGCTCGACGGCGTGCCATTTAATTTTGGACCGACCAGTCCGGGAGCGCTGAATGTACTTGTGCCCAGAGGGCAAATGCTGGCGCTGCCCCAGGGCCCGTTCAACAGGATTTATGTCCTGGCCGCCGCGGTCGGAGGCGACGTCGCGGCGACGTTCACCATTGCTGGACCTGTAGCGGGTCCAAAACCGGTGCAACTCACAGTTCGAGATTGGGAAGGGCCGATTGGGCAGTGGGACAGCCGGCTGAAGGATGCCCATCTCTTCCATGAAGTCTACGCCGCGCCTATGAGAGGCCAATCATGGACTCCGGACGCCATCCAATCCGAAATGGTCGTGAAATGGGACCCGCAGACGGGCGCAGTTAGCGGGATCGATCAAATCCGGCCGGGATTCGTCAAACGCGAAGAGATCGCGTGGGTGGGAACGCACAGGCATGCGCCCGACGGCAACCAGCCCTATATTCCTACTTACATTTTTGTCTACGCAATCGACCTGCCCGCGGGCGCGCGCGGCGTGACTCTCCCGGACAATGCGAAAATCAGAATCCTGGCAATGACGGCCGTTGCTGATGTCTACCGGATACGGCCGGCAGGGTTGCTGTACGCTTCGGACTTGCTCATGAAATAGCTGAAAGATATGCAATCCGATTTCCGTCCCAGCCCAGCAACAAGAGTGTGGCCCGGTCTTCGCTGGTGGATCGTCGGCCTTGTCTTCCTGGCGACGCTGATCAATTTTCTTGACCGCCTTACCGTTTCAATATTGGCGCCGGTAATCATCACCCAATTGGGGCTGACCAACCTGGCTTTTGCAGGGATCAATACGTGGTTTCTTGTCGCCTATGCGGCAAGTCAAGGACTCTCCGGCAAGCTCTATGACCGCTTCGGGACTCGCCGTGGATTCACAGCCTCGATCCTGGTTTGGTCCACGGCCGCCATGTTGCACGCTTGCGCGCGCGGCGTGGCGAGCCTGAGCTGTTTTCGTTTTCTGCTTGGCCTCGGCGAAGCGGGCAATTGGCCGGGTGCGGCGAAGGTCATAGCCGAGTGGTTTCCCGCTCGCGAGCGCGCGCTGGGAATGGGAATCTTCAACAGTGGAGTTTCCGTTGGTTCCATAATGGCGCCGCCGTTGATCGTGTGGCTGCAGCTGCGCTTCGGATGGCAAGCAACGTTCCTGACTACAGGGGCTTTGGGCTTCATCTGGCTGGCGTTGTGGCTGCTGTTTTACGAGACGCCGGAGCGGCATCGGTCCATTTCGAGCGCTGAGTTTGCATTGATCAAGGAAGGGCAGTCTGCCGCGGCCCGAATGCGTACGATCGGTTGGAGGCGGCTTCTTAACTGCAGGCAGACGTGGGCCATCCTCCTGGCTCGCTTCATGGCAGATCCCGTCTGGTGGCTCTACATCACGTGGCTTCCCCTGTATCTTTATAACGTGCGCGGCTTCAGCCTCAAGGAGATCGGGCTCTTTGCCTGGGTTCCCTATGTCTCTGCCGATGCCGGCAGTCTCCTCGGCGGATGGATCTCGGGACACCTCATCGCACGCGGCTGGAGCACAAACAGCGCGCGCAAGGGAGTGATCGTGGCGGGCGCGCTGCTCATGACCGCGGGAATACCGGCGGCGCTGGCCCGGAGCGCGATGATTTCGCTTGCCTTCATAAGTGTGGTCACCTTCGGCTTCCAAAGCTGGATCAACAACGTGCAGACCTTGCCGAGCGACTTCTTCCCCGAGCATGCTGTCGCATCCGTGGCCGGGCTGGGAGGAGTGGGCGCCGGCGCCGGGGCCATACTGTTCACGTTGACCACCGGCTTTGTGGTCGATCACTTTCATTCTTACACGCCGGTGCTCGTGGTTGCCGGTCTGCTGCCGGCCCTGGGCACAATGGTATTGTTCCTGCTCGGCGGGCCTGTCCGCCGGGTGCAGAATTTAGGGAGTTGATATGCGAAACTATATGGATTTGTCGGGTAGAGTTGCGCTCATTACCGGAGCCTCCTCGGGAATCGGCGCCGCCACGGCCGAGGTGTTCGCGGATTTGGGCGCCCAGGTGGCAATCGGGTACTATCGGAACCGGGAAGGAGCCGAGCACGTGCGAGACAGCATCGCCCGCGGAGGCGGCAAGGCGATTGCCTTGCGGGCCGACATGCGACAACCCGGTGAGGTGCGTGCGCTGGTGAAGAATGCGTCGGACCAGCTGGGGGCCATCGACATTCTGGTCAACAATGCAGGCTCGCTCGTCGCGCGCATGCCAATCCTGGACCTGAACGAGGATGGATGGGATGAGATTCTGAACCTCAACCTCAGGAGCGCAGCGCTCTGCGCGCAAGCCGTCGCCCCGGCCATGATCAGACGCAAAACCGGCGCGATCATCAACGTCGCCTCGATTGCCGGAAGAAATGGGGGCGGGCCCGGAGCGGGTCCCTACGCGGCAGCTAAGGCCGGACTGGTTGGTCTTACCAAATCGCTCGCAAAGGAGCTGGCGCCGCACGGAATACGGGTTAATGCCATCTCACCGGGTGTGATCGACACGCCTTTCCATCAGGTTTTTTCGACGCCGGAGATGCTGCGAAATTTTGTGGCTGCAATTCCACTCGGCCGCGTGGGCAGGCCTGTCGAATGTGCCGCCGTGATCGGGTTTCTCGCCTGCGATGCCGCTGGTTACGTGGTGGGCGAAACGGTTGAGGTGAACGGCGGGCAATTAATGTTATGAGAGCAAGCCGAATCGCTTCTAACGGCTGCCGCGCTGCACCATGAGATCGAGATCCTCCTTGAGGCTCTGCAGATCCTCTTCATGCTCGACTTCCTGCTCGAGGATCGTAAGCGCCATGTTGTAGGACACCATGTCCTTGTCCTTGGTAAGATCCATAAGGTTCTTGTACGTCGAAATCGCGCATTGCTCCCCGGCAATGTTTTGATCGAGCAGAACGGGCACATAGGGATCGCTTGGAGCATCATAAGGGCAAGGGCTTAGATCGTGCCATTCCCTCGGGCTCAAGACTGGAGTGCCGCCCAGTTGGATGATGCGCCCCGCCACCAGCACCGCGTGATTCAATTCTTCGGTGGCATGGAGGTTGAGCTCGGCGGCAACCGCATCCTTCATAGGACCTTTGATAATCTTCGCTCCGAGCCAGTATTGATAGTAGGCCAGCCACTCGCTCGCATAGGCTTGATTGAGAAGCTTCAGGAGATCCTCGACGTTCATACCGACAATCTCACGTCCCCGCGTTCCCATAGAATCCTCCGTAGCGATGAAAACATATAAACCGCACCCTGGATCACCCTCCTGACGGGCGCAACGTCCTCCGTTCCCGATTGTAAGACATCCGTTTCTGGCAAACAACGTTCCATCATCAACTCAGAACAGCGCACGGCTGCAGGCCGGCGTATGAGACCTGATTCGTGAATGGCCAGTGAGCAAGAAATATCTGGAAAGGGGGAAACCGGCATCGGAGACATGGATTATCGCACGGGTGCTTCACTGGCAAGCAGCACTTCGCCATTCCAGTTGAACTTGTCTGAGACCTCCCTGCCGGTCCGATAGACCCGTCGCATCGTTATCTCCTGGCCGAGAGATTGCTCAAGGACCAGCAGGGGGCCCGAATAGTCACGGTGAGCCTTCGGCAG
>Ga0187881_10000883_pt1 | contig 34227 bp, 38 predicted proteins | sample June2016WEW_19_1_2_FD_133017 | JGI IMG/M metagenome (GOLD analysis project Ga0187881, IMG submission 133017) | Peatland microbial communities from SPRUCE experiment site at the Marcell Experimental Forest, Minnesota, USA - June2016WEW_19_100 | ecosystem: Environmental > Terrestrial > Soil >... | reverse complement strand
TACCGACGAGAGACTAGGAACTTTGACCCAAGCAACCAACCTGCCCGTGGCACTATTGAAAAATTCAATCTCATGATTCAGCTTGTTGCCAGAACCATCAGCAAAGGCAATATCATTGCCGTTTGATTGTGCATGAGTTATCAGATTCGAATCGGTGATGCTGATGAGCACAGGGAAGTTTGTGAGATTTGCCGAGACCATTGCATGATTTATTGTTATGCTCTTGCGATATTGCCAATTTGTGTTCCACCAGGCTCCTCCTCCACGGACATAATTGATATTAAAGGCGACTGTGAGAGAACAAACTAGCAGCAGCGCGATAATTGCTAAAACAGAGAACTTTTTAGATCTTCCAGATAAATAATTACCATTAGAGGCCAATATTATCCCCTTTCCCCTCTTAATTTGCACGTATACATTTGTGCGACTCTGAAGTATTTAAAACTTCAGGAACAAACTTTCTTAGCAATTAGACGCTTCTTGCTTAGCGATGAGTTAGGGTTGAATCGAAAATTCGCACGCGGATGCCAATTTAACCAGAGTGGACGACATAAACCAGCGCCCGCTTCAACGCAAGCGAGCCATTCCGGCCTCATTGTTTTCTTGACAACAGCACGCGGTATCCGCTTTCCCTTGCGAGCACCTCAAAGTTTCCGAAAGCTTCCTCAAAAATCGTGCGCAATCTCTTGCCTCCAACCTTGGATTTTACCACCATCTGGAAAACACCCCCGCAGGCCATGTGCTGCGGCGCTTCAATTATAATCGCTTTAACGGTCTCCATACCCGCACTCACTGGGGGGTTTGATAGTATGCAATCGAAAATCATGTCTTTCACAGGCGAGTAAAGGCAACCGTTCCTGACCTCCGCATTATTGATCATGTTTTTCTCAACGTTTTGTTTGGCAAGCCAAACTGCACGTCTGTTGACGTCAGTCAAAAACACGTATAAGCGCTGGTTAAGGGCTGCTGCCGCGATTCCAACGGCGCCGTAGCCGCAGCCGATGTCCAAGGCGCAGCCCTTCTTTGGCAGTATCATGGATTCTATTAGTAGCCGAGTGCCCAGGTCAACCCGCTGTTTTGAGAACACGCCTGAAGCTGTTAGAAACTCGAAGGGTCTTCCACGCAGGTAAGTGCGTATCAGACCGTACCTTGGCTTCGATTTTGGATTCGCCGCAAAGTAGTGCTCAATGTTTTCGGCGCTTTTAGCCATTCCTTTCTCTGCCGCTCCTCCAACGCTTGGGGTAGGTGCCCCTGGGCATGAGCACTCGCATCGTCTTGGCGACCACACCGTGTTCCATGTTCAGGCATTCATCTGAGTTGGTTAGAGCTTTTGCCAGTGCGACGGCCTCGCCTTTTAGGGACATGACGGCAACCATCGAGTCTCTTTGAATTCCCGTTTCGAGCGACAGAATTCCCGGAGCAGTGAGGCTTGCGCCGTGACAAACGGCGTCGACGGCGGAGTCTCTTATGCATATTTTCGGAACCAATCCCAGAGCGTGTTCCATCGGCTGGACGAACCGCTTCAACAGCTTTTCGTCCTTCTTTTCTTGCCACTCCATAAACCAGTACGCCATGTCGTGCAAGATTACGCTATCATCTTCGACGAAGGGCCCTGCCCTCGTTCTTCGCAGCTCTTGCATGTGAGCTCCGCATCCCAGAACCTCTCCCACGTCGAAACACAGTTTGCGAATATACGTGCCGCCCTCGCATCCAACCTTGAAAAGGACGTTGCGCCCCTCCATTTCAAGAAAATCCAGATAGTAAATGCGTCTCGTGCGCAACTGTCGCTTGACGGAAGACCGCAGTGGTGGGCGCTGATAGATCAAGTCTTCAAATTCGCCCAGAACCTTCTTAACACGTTCTGTCGCGACATCTGCGTGGAGCCTCATAACGCCTATGTATTCTTTCCCGCTGTAAAGCAGTGCCTGAACGACTCTCGTACCTTCTTCAAGCGTGATTGGTAGAACGCCGGTCACCTTGGGATTTCTCTGGCCTTACCAGGCCTCTAGAGTCCCGCCGTGACCAACATGCTCAAGCTTGAGAATGCGTTTAACCCAAGCGGCCACCTCATGACTCGTTGGGCCAGAGGTCTTGTCCAAGTTGATTACACCGTATTTCAGGTAATCCACCGCTGATCTATCCTCAGGTTTGCATCCGAAGCTCGGGTCAGTCTTGTCCTCAGCCTTCACCAACAGCTTGCGTTCAGTCTGCCACGGAGCAGCAGTCCTCGGCATGACAACACATCACTTCCCTAGAATAGACAGAATCCAAGTATAAGAGTTTAAACACCCAATCCTGCGTTTATACCCCAGAATCTCTTGGGTCGCCTGAACAGCATTATGCCATCTTTCTCAGTTATGTATTTGAATCCGACAGAAAGAGCTTGTTTCGCCTCTTCCACCATAATAGCTGTGGTCACCTCGAACTCATCGTCTTCAAAGTGTATCATGCTAATGTAGCGCGCGCCTTTTTTAAACGAGTAACACTTCAGGGTTGCAGTTGATCCGATACGTTTGGCGCCAGTTTTTAACGCAAACTGAATTAATTTTGGAGTAGAGCCAGCGCGAGCAACATGGAAATTTACGCTTACACATTACAAAGCAACATTACAATAGACGTAAAGAAAAAAAAGGGAGGGGGCACAGCTCGCTCCTTTTTGCCAACATGGCCACATATGCGTTTCCATTATGTGACTCCATTACATCTGATGTGTGTGAAAAAAGGGGAGGGGGGCGAACACCGCGCAGGTTGCAGTCTTCTGAATCGCTCCGCAACAAGAGCCAAAACCAGAGAAAACCGCTGCAAAAAACAGCAGATAGAAATTGTGGAACGGACATATGCAATTAGGTTGTCAGTTTGATTTGTCTCTGTCCTCTGACCTCGTCATAAACTGTTCTCACAGAATAGCCGAATGGGCTGAACATGTTGGCAGCCGAAGCGTAAAGAAGAAGCAGGTACTTCTTGACGTCCGAGTCCGTGTTCTTCTCTATCAACTCCTCCGCGACGACTCTTCTCTCGTACCGCTTGTTCTCGGCGCTGGTGAAGAGGAACCTCACGTTCTTGCCGCCCGCGATGTCAACTCCTTCTTTCAACAGCTGCTTGGCCGCTATGACCTGGCTCACCATCTGCCTATAGCTGCCAGGATCCTTGGACAAGTGCTTCGTGATTATCATGTCCCAGACTGGAATCTCTCCGGCAAGCAGCTTCTGTCTGTAATCTTTCAGAATCTTCAAGGCGTCAGGAATCTTTTCGAGGAACTGCCCCGAGTTTCTGGCCTCCGCCAGCACTTCCAGCATTCTTGTCTGAGCACTGCTTATGAACGGAGGCGTGTCTCTCCTCCGCACCTCTAAACCTCTAACTTTAATCTTGCCCGTCTCCATAGCCCCATAGTAACGGTTCAACACTCCCACGTTCGGATGCAACCTAGAAGGAAGAAAAACAATCCACCTGTAGCGACCCTCGAAGTTCAGCGGAATATTCGTCTCCTCGCTTATCTCTCTGCACAGCCCTCGGTACTCTTCATTCGTGGCGTCTTTTTTCTTGAGCCAGAGAGAATCAACTATACCATGAATAATCCTGAAACCCCTCTCCTCGGCAATCCTGGAAGCCTTCAAGAAGGCCTCTCTTCCGAAAGCACAAACGCCTATGTGACCGTCAACAGTGCCAAACCGTGCATTCCTATAACCCAAGTACCCAAAACACGTGACCAGAATCCATTTCAAAGCCGTCTGACGATTATCATAAACCTCTCTCAGCCTCTCATCCTTCGCCTCCAACATCAACCTCTTGTACTCGAGCCTTTTCTTGACAACGGGCTCCAAAGCCTTAGGAACAATGCCCCTCTTCTTCTCGCAGATGTTGTAGCCGAGCTCGGGAATACGGATCTTTGAGTCAGGACAACACTTGCACAACACGGTTTCGGCGGAGATGTTATTGTTAACCATCACCGTCGGATACATGGAAGAAAAGTCGACTTCGCCAACGTCATCGTGAACACCCACCTCCGGCTCGTACACGAAGCCTCCCCGATCCCCGACAAGCAGCTCAAGAGCGGACTTGAAGGCTTCAGGAATGCTCTTGTTCCTAGGAATCAGAACGTCATTCTTCATCGCTTGATAGAATTGAATAGACGACATGCTCGAACCTATCGACGAACGCGCCGCCGTGTGCAGCGAAACCCTACAAGTCCTCGCAATCTCAAACAATCCATCCAACCCGCACTCGGCCAGAATAAAAGTGTTCCTCTCGTCAACATGAACCCTCCCGTACAACCGTCTCATCGGAGCCCTGTAAAAAGTGCGACCATAAGAAAAGAAAGTTCTTCCGCGAACATTCCTAACAACAAGAGGCACATCATCCCTGCCCAAAACAAGCCTATCCACAACACCGCTGATAATCGCCCTGCGAACAAGATAGAAGAAGAGAAACGAATCGCCGCCCCTCGTAACAAGAATGTCAGGATCAAGCTCCTTAACAGTTTGCACGAGTTGAAGCAGCTTGTCTTTCTCATCGCCCGAATCGATGATCTCTTCCCTGCCTCCCTGGACAACCGTGACTTTGCTTATGGGATCACTCATCTTGGCAATCCTACCCTGTTTAGCGATTTCCACGCCTATCTTCGAGATTCTCAAAGGCGGAACCGCGTAGTCCAAACTGTCAGCACAATCGAGCAGAGTATACCTCAACTGGGCATCTTCAGACTCTATCTCAACCATCGCAAGAGGAAAAACGTCACGATAAAAAAAGTACAGCTGGTCGTACTTCAAATCACAGTTGAAGACGTTATAACGCAAGAATCTTCCAAACTTCAAAACTCTCCGAGTGAACGACGGCGATCCCCTGCAATCCTTCAAGACCACTTCAAGAACCCGAGACTGTTCAGAGTCGGTTGCCTTCGCATATCGCCGAACAAAATCCCACGACACAACCGCCTCATCGCAAGAAAACTGTGCACTAAGCCTCTCCAAACTGTCTTCTTTCCCAGAAATGTAGATTTTAGGCTCGAAACTGTCTGTTAACCGAAGACGGTTTCCGTTTTCAGTTATGATCCAGACAGCGAACTGTCCAAGCGCAGAAGGATACGCGTCGAGTATCCAACCCCTGACCCTGTCAGGGTTGTGAAAGCTTCTGCTTGATTGCAACGAGTTCCTTCTCCAGACGCATCAGCCTCTTCTGCTGCTCCAACAGCATGGACATCACCATCGGCTCAAACACCTCTGGCCGCGTTGCGCTGCTTCCCGCCGAAGCGTGATTCCTGCACGCGTCGCTCATCTGTTCAAACGCATCTCTATCATCGGTGCGCAGAGCCTTAACGAAGCCGTTCCAACTCTGAATCTCCGCGTCCAAAGCAAGCCGGTACGATTCAACCGTCTTCCCCATCACTGACCACCTCTCACGAAATCGTTCAAGGTCAGGTTCTCAGACGGAAAATCAACACATCCCAGCTTGAATGACGGATGCTTTCCAAGAGCAAACTGTTTTCCGAAGGGATAGGAAGGTTTCCTCGTTATCGATATTGTGACGTTCGATCTCGCGCACGCGACGGATTGCAAGAAAGCATTACGTCTGGAATAGTAGTGCGGAAGACAAGCTGCCAAAACGATTGTACCTGTCTTTCTAGAAAACTCGGAAATGTAAGCGGCCACTTGGATGAAAACCTCTTTACTTTCTTCGGGAGGAATGTCCTTATCCAAATAAAGTCCCTGAAAATCCGATATGACTACGAGTTTCGCATCGTATTTTCTGGTTGCCTCTTCCAGACCGTCGAGGATTAATGAAGTTATCTGGTGCATCGTGAACGCTCTTGATACGAAGATTCGTCGCAGAACGTCTCTAGGCCTAAGATGGTGCAGCCTAGCCAATCGTGACACTTTGTAGAGCCTGAACGTGTTTCCTCCGTCCACGAAAACGACGCCTGATTCAAGCCCGCCTAACTGGAACGGCAGTTGGGCCCTGACCGCAAGAAGCAACAACAGAGTCAAGACATGAGGAAGGCCGTAGATGACTGCAAAGTCACCTGCAACGAAGCCGGAGAACAGACTGTCTATGTTCCGCATGTTGAACGGCAACAGAGCTGGGGTTAAACCCGACTGAACGATGGTACTTTGTGCCAAAACCATTCACTTCCTCAAATCAACAGAGAGTTAAGACAGCGTTTCTATGAACTTTTAACGGTTAGCTCGAAAAGTAGAACGCCGACGGTGGAGAGTGGAGTTAAAGTGAAACGCTTGAGGTGCGCAGGCTAGTCAAATAATCTGGGAACGCGTGGTTTAAGATGCTGAGAAGATTACAGAAGAGAAGCGTTGAATTTGGGCACGGTTTTTGATGCGAGAAAAAAAGTTTTTCCAGAACAAGGCTGGACGGAGACTGCGTTTTGCGAACGAAGCTGCCAGCAGGCTCTGTTCAAACTCAAAACTCACTCATAACATCATGCAAACTCACTGCACAAGTGCCCATCTGCAGGAAGAATTCAGGACTAACCCGCCTAACGATGCGAAGACGCAGTAACGGCTTCGCTCCAACCCGCGCTCACAACCGCTAAAACCCCTCCAGACTCATCAACACGCGCACAGGAGCCGAGATGATTGCCGTCAACACCAACAGACCACGTCAAACACTCCATGCCAATTCACTAGTTTCAAAACAAGCTCATGCAACACTTTCCCCAATTATTTAATCCACCCGCGCATGCTGAGAAAAAACATTTTTACCTCGATTAGGTTACTTAGCGCACGTTGCATTCTCAGCCAAAAGAAGGTTTCACGGGTTGAGCCATCGCTTCCAGTTTGCCAGCCGACTTCAGCGCTTCCGTTACCTCTTCGTCGGAGGCTCCACGTTTGATGCCTATGCTATCTTGCAAGGGTTCGATGTGGTTAACGTTGGACCTGCGTCTCCTCACACCTGTCACTTCCTTCGGACCGGTGATTAACACGAAACTCTTGTCCGCCAAGTCGACTACAACACATTTCCTTCCTGCTTCACGGCCTGAAAGTTTCACGCAGATTCTTCCAACCTCTATCGCGGACACTCCGAAACCTCCCTGAAAAGACTGATAGAACAATCGTCTAAGAGATATTTATAATATCGGGTCGTTTTTCCGATATTTCAAAATGGCTCATTTAAACCACAACAATCCTATAGGACAAATTAGCTTAAAAGGAATAGTGGAGGACTGTTCTATTCTACCACTTATTCACATAATCGAAAGAATGTTCTGGAAAATCTTCGCTTTCACATTCTTGGTTCATCTTATGACAGAAATCAGTCATGTCCTTTACGAAGTCGTTGTATTTCTCTCTGAACGCCTCAAAACTGGCTTCGATTCCTTTAGCTATCGGCTCTTTCGTAGATATCATTATCTCATGAGCGAAAACTTCGGTAATCCTCAAGTTTCTTTTGTGTATTTCCCAGAACGATTCAAATCGCTTCATGATGAGAAAAAGGTCGCGGTAACTCTTGTCTGATTTGTCAATTTCCTTCTCGATATTGAACATAGTTTGGTCGATTTCTTGTTGATTTGAGTATTGTAATGAGAACAGTTCTAGTTGGCTCTTGATGTCGTTTGTGTAATGGTTTCTCAGACTATCCATAATTTCTCTTATGCTGTAAGTGAATCTCCTAAAACTCTCGACCAAATCCTTGAAGTGAGTGGCGTTTTTTCGGGAAACTGAATCTCTCTTTCTTTCAAGTCTTGCACGTCTTATTCTTTCACGGATAGTATGAGCAAAAATCATTATCGGTATGGAGAAAAAAAGGGCAATGAGAACAATCAAAGAAAAATAAAACCACCACAACGGAAGATTTCCGCTATTACTGAGTAAACTCGTAACAGCTACGAGAATTGGGACCATAACTCCTATGACTACGGCAAACTCTGTTATTCTTGGACTTTTCTTTTCCTCTTTTTGTTCAAACAATGTCCGTCATCAGCTATTCTCATCGGTTCACCTATAACTTTTCCGCAAAATCAGAAGTCTAGCCATGAAAGGACTGATAGAAGAATCCTCTAGGTCTTTTCTTTCTAAATGAAAAATTCTTATGCAAGCTATTACTATTCAAGTGAAGGGCAATCTCTTGGAAATATACGGTAAAGTGGGGTTAGACAAAAATACAACTCTCCTTTGGATGTTTAGACATCGTAGTGCTGTCGGTGCTGATTTTGAAGTTAAAGCTGTTTTGCCTTACGCTAAATCAGACAAAATAAGAAAACAAATTGGCATAGCCAAAATTTCGATAGATGGTCGGAAAAATGCGGTGTTACATGATATTCTTGTTAACTCTCCCTATCGGCGTAGAGGTGTCGGAAGCAAAATCTTGAAGTTTGTCGTCGATTACCTTCAAGACGGAGATGCTGAAATAATTAAAGGTGATACAAGAGGTATAGATGACCAACAGATAACGATTAAATTCTTTTTGAGAAATGGTTTCACTATGGATGCAGAAAATTCGGAATTTAGTCTTATCCTGAACAAACCGACGTATTCGCAACTTGGCAATTTGTATGAAGGAATTGAATACATAAAGGGAAACGAATATCGTACGTTTTGACAAGAAAGAAAGAGAACTAGAGGGTCAAAAATGAGTGAAAGGAAGACAACTTTCAAAAAATCAAGAGAAGGAAGACTTTGTCCAAAATGCAAAGACTATAACATGGATGAAGAAGGGTACTGTTCGTATTGCAGGGAGAAAACAGGAACAAGTGTAACCTAATTTCTTCAAGTATTTTGGAAAAAATTGCCCATTAAAGAAAGAGCGGAATATCAGAAAAAGAGAAGTAACGAGGTTATCCATTTTTGTCTTCAAACTTCAGGGAACAGATTACAGCCCTAATGTCCTTTCTTTGAATAGTGTAGTCGTCTAAGGCTTTGCGAGTAGCCCAGAGAAATTGCGAGCAATTGCTCTCACCGAAATCGAAAGTCACAGGTCCATTGAAGGTCTGAACGACAAGACTGTTCTTGTATCCAAATGAACCGTAACTCTCAAATCGCGGTCCTTCAATTCCGACAACTTCACTCCAAAGAGCTTCCCAATATTGCCCGTAAAGTTCATACTTGATAAGTTTTTTGTCGGTTACGACAAAGTATTTATTTGCAAGCAAGCCCTTGAAGCGAAACGAGAAATAAATGAATTCATCTGGTTCTATTTTGTCGTCAATCTCTGATAGCTCATTCTTCAGACTTTCTTGTTGAAATCTCATTTTCCTTTGTATCTGTTTCAAATGCTCAACGTCTTTCGTTACGATTTCTCCACATGCTGTGCAAAACCATGAACCGTCAGCCATTTGGCCACCACATTTTGAGCATATAATCCGCTTTCTAGACGAACCATCTTCAGTGAGGATAAGGTTAGCCCCACAATATTGGCATTTCATTGTTTCACGAGAAACCATCGCTCCGCAATTTGAGCATTTTATTGGTATAACTGTCATAGAAATCCTCTGCTTTAGATGTAGAATACGAAAAAGCCTCTTAACAATTTCTGTTTTGAATAGTGCCAAATTCAAAAACGGTCATATCCATAAGAATAAGAGAGGGCTATCGAAGTATGTCCGAGATGGTCTAAAGAGGGTGGGGGACATTCATTAAGCTAGGTTTAGCATAATAGACTTGAATTAGGCTCGTTTGGTATTGAAATAGCAACTATTACGATAACTGAAGCTAGACCTAGAGTTTTTGGCTAATGGTTGAAAATCAAACTCAAGAATTTATATGGTAACTAGCTGAATAGAGCCTAAATTAGGCTTATTTGATAGATGGTTTTAGTTTCGATACGTGGTTCGTCGTGTCCTCATACAAATACCGACGAAAATCTCCATCGAAGCAACAAATCACAGAAAGTTAAACTATGGGCTAAACTTCGCACTTGCTTCGTAAGATTTGAGTGATTTTTGAATTTATCCAGCTTGAAAAGTTGCTTGGGGCGACCCCTTGCAACGAAAGATAAATCACAAGCGATTTTTGGAATTTATCAGCTAGGTCTGGCTCTAGGGGTAAATTGCTCTAGCTGTTGGCATGAAATCTTTGGCTTAACTGAGAGCGTGTGAGCGTGTTCAAGTTACCAGAATCAGCTAACACTTTTTGAAATGAATAGTCTACTGATGTTAAGCTAGTCTCATAACAGAGAGCATAGACCTGTTTTATAGATGCTATTTACCTGAAGGAACAGTCTCTCTATCAATTGCTAGAGCTAGCAGGAGTCTAATACTCTCTAATACTCTCTCTAATACTACTCATCTGAAATACTCTCCTCTAATGCTTTCTCTCTAGAATACATTCTCTTTGTTCAGATGTAGTTATGTATTGAAGTGTGTGTTTTGGGAGCCTTTAGAGAGAAAGATTTCGGACACTATGTTTCGCACTTTCGGGTTTGTCGATTTGGCTACTCGTGTTTCAGAGATGTCGGAGATTTCATTAGCTCGTAGATGACCTAAAAAACATGGCACAGTCGAGCTTCGAGACGACACATCGAGACCCATGTGACTCAGTTTATCAGTCCATAGTGTTTCTTGCCTAGCAAAAGGCGATAGGAGAGACAGAGTTTCAGCTAAGTTAGTGAGAGTCAAATAAGCCTTTAATGTGCTACTCATATCTGTCTCGCCTAGTGTTTCTGTTGTGTATTAAGACGCTAGACAGCTATAAATAAGTTTCTTTAACAGATTAATTTAGAGCCTAATTATTAATATCAGGCTAATATCCAGCATGGACGTTGTCGCCGTAAGTTAATAGTTCTATTTAAGTCTTCTGGTTGAAAAGGCGAGACGGTCATTTTCGAGATAAGCCATAACTCATTCAAATGACCAAACATGAGCTTGGTTACTCATTATTGAGTAGCTACTCATATTTAAATATTGCGGTTGGGCTTATCGGTCTTTAAGTAGTTGCTTAAAATCTTCCGTTACCTATCTATATAGAAATCAGAAAAAAGTAAATACAATAAAAACTTTTATATAGTAGATGCTAGTTCTATATAGACTATATAGGTGAAATGTATGCCAACAGAAGGTTATCAAACCGTAACAATTACGCAAAAGAATTACGATGTATTAGAGTATCTTTCGATTAAATCTAAGGCTAGTCGGTCTCAAATTCTTAACGAGTTTCTAGAGCAAGTCGAAAAAGTTGTCTATCCGCTAGGTGATTGTGGTTCTCATATTAACTATCTGTTTCAAGCGGAAAATGGCGACATGATAATTTGTCGTTTTTCAGCTATGACTTTCAGTAAGCATTTTGACCACGCCGAGCTAGACAAAAACGGAGCTAATGAAATGTTAGACGATAAGCTAGAAAAATTGAGTTGCGACGAATTGGCTAACAAACTCAGTAAGGCAAAAGCTGAAGCTAAAAAGAAGGAATCTAAATGAGCAACGAAGAAAACTCAGAAGAAAATGAAAACCAAAAGAAACCTGAGTCTCGCATTAAAATCGAGATTGAAAGAAGCAAGGAACTCGAAGGTTTAGCTTCTCGTAATATTGAGCTTGAGCGAGCTAATGCCGAGCTTGAACAAAAAGCTGGCGAACCTGATTATCAGAAAATTCTCGAAGAACAAGCTGTTCAAAAATTTACTGAAGAGTGCAACAAATACGGATTAGACCCGACAACAACAAAACCCGAAGTCTTGAAAGCTGTTAAGGAAATCAAACAAATCGAAGAAATGACTAGCCCTAAAGCTCCTAAAGGCGGTGAGACCGCTAATTTCTACGATTTAGGCAATTCGGGCAGAAAAGAGCCTATTAGCGGTGAAGCTCTGGATGCGATAAACGTGCATAGTGATACTGTTTCGGTTGACTTGTGTAAGTGGTCATCTGAATCTGCCATGGTCAAGGGTATTAAGGCTATAGCGTCCAACAGCGAAGACAGACGACAAAAAGAAGCAAAAAAATTGCTCTCTTTACTTGCGAAGAAACTAATCAACGAGCCTAGCTCAGAGTTTGAGTATAACGGAAAACTCAGCGATTTACAGAAAGTGAATAAGAAGAATCGGAAAGGCGAATTTGTGAGGGCTGATAAAAATGAGTCATGAAATAGAACGAAGATTTAAAGAGAGAGAAAGCAATTACAGCGAGCAAATTAAGTTCGATTTCAAAACCCGAGAGTTTTACATAGCTCGAACTTATCCACACAGCGAAGATGTTAAGCGTTTACCGTTGAGTCAATGGGGTTTAGAAAAGTCTGCCAAAACGAGCCTGATAATTTGCAGGCAGATGGAAAGCGAAAGTTTCGAGCAACCCGTTTCAGTTGTTTTCTATCGAATAGACCTAGAATATTCGATAAAAGAAGATGCTCCGTATTGGTTTTTGGTCTCAGATACGAGCAAGAATCCCGATGACCATCTCGAAAGAGTTTGGCAAACTGTAAGTCTCAAGAACGTGGATAGCGGTCAAGGCATGGGCTGTCCTATTCCAAACAGCTTATACAAACCCGAATATCCGTTTCTCAAAATCACAAAATCTAAAGCTGTCAAAATTTCGAGTGAAGAACTAGAAGAGTTATGTCATAGCGGTAAAGTTCTCGGAATTTTCAACATGGATTTGACAAACCGAATAACTTCCTCATAGGTGATACAATGCCGAAATGGAATAGAACGAGAGAAGACGAAAACCATCTCAAAAGGAGAATTCAGTTAGTTAGGCAAGGGTTTAATCATGACCAAATAGACCAGCAATTCAGTAATGAGAAAGAAGAAAATCTAACACTTGCCCAAGTGAGAGAAAAAGAGAGACAATTAGAATTAGGTTTTGAAGAGCTAGAAAATCAAAAGAAACTCTTCGAGACTTATGTTCAAGAAACTTCATTGACTCTAGATAACTTAGAAGCTCAAATCAAAACCAAAAAACAAATCATTGACGAAACTAATCTTAATGTTTCTCTGAGAAAGCTCAACTTTTTTATGAAAGAAGCTCAAAAGGATTTTGAAGATTCGACACTCGTTTGTTTTCTTTATCTCGAAAATGGGAAATGGGTAACTAAATATTTTCCGATTAAGGAGAATCAACAAACCGTAATTCTCGAATGTTGCGACAAGCTGAGAATACAGGCTCTTGAGGAACAAGAAAAGAAGAAAGGAGATTCCTAGTCATGGCTGGAAGCATGGCTGTTCGAATGTCGTGTATTTTTTCTTGTGCAGTTTTTACTAAAGATTCTGCACGAGATGACCACTTCCACGACATTCAGCAATCACATCACCAAACCCAAAAAACCCACAAAAAGGATAGGTGTCTCGATTTGGCAACAGTCGAGAGGGTTTCGACATTCCCTAACACACGCCTATCCTTCAAAATAAAAGGCGATATAGGATTCAGAATTGAGCAAATTTATCAATGTCGTGTTTTGACGTTAAACGGTCTGTTTGAAACTTATCATAACGAAGAGAACGCTAGAAAATATTTGTCGAAAAAATATCTGAAGAAACATCAACGGAAGAAACACGAACCCTTCATTTTCAGGTGATAATTACGGGTCATAAGCCAATCCAAAAACGATTTTGTCTTTATTGTGGTGAAGAAATTCTGAGAAATTCATATGAAAGTACAGGAGAATGGAGAAGAAAATCGTTTTGTAATGATTATTGCTGTTTTAGGTTTCACATTCTACCTTACTCGGATATTCGGAAAAGTGGAGAAACCACACCCGAGCAACGAAAGGAGATGTTAAAGAATGACTGAGAAAGAACTATGTGACTTATGCGGTAAGCGTACTGCCGTTCTAAAGTGCATGATTTGTAATAAGAATTTCTGTCTTCGTTGCATGGAGTCTCATAGAGAAACGTGCTTAATCGGTTGGGATTGGACATGAAGCTAACTTACTGTTCCAACTGTAAGAAGCGAACTAAAACGCTTCAATCTGGTCTATGTTCTGAATGTTTCCATCTAAAAACAGAATTGACAATCGAATAAGGTGTCAAAAATGTGTCCTAGGGCTAGTTATTATCGCAAAAATAAGGAAAAACTATTAGATAATCAGAGAAAAAAGCGAAGACTCACTCACACTTGCATGACTTTTAGGCTCATGATGTCGGGAAGAGTGAAAAGAGATAGTATCTGGTGTGACGAGCATCTTAGAAACTGTGAAGAGTGTCAAACATGGTATCACAATTTTAAGAAAGAAGAAAAACCTGAAGTTTTTGAAGGTGGTAATTTTTGGCACGAGACCACACAGTAATTTTAGAAGAGACTGAGGAAGAGAAGAAACGAAAGAAAAGACAAACTGATCTAGATAAGATTTTTTATGATACTATGACGATTGAATCGGATAATCAAGCATCACAAAAAAATCAAGGTCAATAGCTAGGATAAAAACTCGATGACCATCGCTTAAAAAGCATGAGAGAGCATCCTATTTTCAGAAATTTTAACCAATTAGTGACTAGACAAAAAAAGAAAGGAAAAGTTAGCCTAATTGGTGACTTTCTATGTGGCTTAATCTTGCGTTTGTCGTGTCTAGTTTTTCATTAATCAGCTTTAGCAACTTGATTATTTCGTTAAGTTGTTGCTCGGCAGTCATGCTAATCACCTGCATTTCTTTATCTGGGTATGTGTGAAAATGACCTTCTCTTTTTGGATAGGCTTGAAACATTCCATTTCAGGATATTTTCCGTCAATGCGTTTAGCAGGAAATTCACAAGTCTGAGATTTATCGCAGTTAGAACAAATCTTCCTAACCATGTCAATCACCTGAAAACGAAAGGCTCTTTCATGCCTAGTTGTTTCTTGATTAGTTCGAGTTTCTTCTCTAGGTCTAGTTTCAGGTTAGCTATTTCTTGCATGGTGCTAGCGTTTTGACTCTTTTGAAGCTCTTCAACCCGCTTTAGTGCTTGTTCAAGCCTTGTTTGTGTGGCTAGCCTATCGCTTTCCGCTTGTGCAAGAGCATTTTCTAAAGATTCAATTCTAACCGCTTGTTCAACCTTGGCTTTTCCAGAAACGTCACCATTAAGAGCAAAATCCTTGTAACACTCTCTAAAAATGCGTTCACATTCACTATCTAAACTCGTCTTGTAAGTTATGTTTGAAGCACTCGTTTTTTTCGATGTGATGACTTTAGCAACGGTTTCGTCTTTCTTGCTCAGAGTATCGTAAAGGAATTTTCTGAGTGTGTGAAAATGCACTTGCTTACCATAGGTTTCGATTTGGCTTTTCTTCAAAAGTGCTTTTAGCCAATCGTTAAGGTTATCGTTATCCGCCTTATTCCAGAGAGTCTTTGGCAAGTCTCCTTTCTTTCTGAGCGTTTCGAGATAATCCGCTAGGTTACTTAGGGCTTCAGGGGTCAAGAATGAACGTGGTTGAACGCTTGTTTTTTGCCGAGTTTTTCCTATGAATGCCATAAAATCCAAGTGTTCATTTTTTGCTTGTCTTACTAGCTGGCTAATTCTTTCTGTCTCTAGGTTTAGGAAGTCTTGACTCGAATAGCCTAGAGAAACAGCTACAGAGAGCCATGTCTTTTCAAAAGGCGAACCGTAATAGTAGCATTTTCTCAGGATTTCCTGATTGAAGATGAATTCGTTTTCTGGAATTTGGATAGGGTCGAATCCTTTGGTTACGCCTGAGATTCTTTCGCAATTTTGGGAATAGAAAGCTAGAATTGAAGTTGTTTGGGTTCGGCAATAGTTGATTTTGAAATTACGCTCTTCTTTCAGATAGTTATAGAATTTCAAAAGCGTGTTTCTCGCTTCCCTTCTCCAATCTGAAAGCGTGTCAAACGATTTTCTTGCTTCGACATAATCCGCTCTAAGCTGTTCGGGAGTCTTTCCTATCCATTTACAAAAGTAACCCAAGTATCGTATGTTCAGCTTTCGAGTATAGGCTCTCCCTGTCGTGAAATACTTAGCCATAGCTTCACTAAGTTCTCGTTGACTTCTCTCCATTTCTCCCTTATGAATCGATAGTTCATATTTTCGGGGTTTTGACCCGATATTATTTATAACTTCACTTGCGAGAACAGTCAGCATGGCTGCTCCGAACCCGACGTAGCCGGCCGCATTCAGGGTTGTGAGAGAAAACTCATCCAAGCGTCGGTGTTTGAAGTGAATGTTTGGCAGAACTCTTATTCTAGGGAGACGCCAAGATTGTTGTAGAGGATGCTTCGGTTGGTCGCCCAGGAAAGGCAAGTTTTGCCTCGGTCGCAGGAGAGCCTGGCAAAAACGGTCGGGGTCATCTCTGACACGCATGTTCCTGACCGTGCGAGAAGAATCCCTGAAAAGGTCTTCAAGGTTTTTGAGAACGTAGATTTCATCGTTCACGCTGGCGACCTGGTGGAGTTCTCCATTGTTGACGAGTTAGAGAGACTTGCCCCAGTCCTTGTTGTGTGCGGAAACATGGACGGACCCGATGTCAGGGGCAAGCTGCCGAGGATCGATTCATTGAAAGTTTTTGATTGGAGGATAGGAGTGACGCATAACCCTAGAGCACATCTGGGGACTGGAAGAATGCGTGAAATCGCAGGAGAGAACGGCTTTAACGTGCTGATATACGGTCACACGCACAGTTCCAACATAAAATGGGAAAGAAACATTCTTTTCATAAACCCTGGAAGCCCAACAAACCCGTCTCCGCCATTCTTGGCTAAACCCTCCGTGGCCCTGCTGAGAGTGACAAAAGAGAAAATAATCCCCCAAATCATCCACATCTGAGAATTCACGATATTTAGACATGTACAGGTTCAGAAGCAGATAATGCAGCAACCCTGAAAAGGACTGTTTTCTTTCACTTTAACTCGTCTCTCTCCTCTTCCAAGAAGTGTTGTTTCTTCAACGGTTTTAAAAGTTAGAAAACTCCAACCATGTTTTCTATAGTTGGAGGTTCAAGTGTATGGAACATTGCAGAAACCCTTGGCACAGGGAGTGCAAAGGAAACGACATTGAATTATACATACTTTTCAGAGGAGAGAGGCTGCCAATCTGCAAGCGATGTTGGACCAGGCTTGCCGACAAAGATGTAGAGTGGTGAGGAAGATGGACAGTTTCAACACGAACTGCGCAAGGTCGTTCCTGGGAAAGAACGTTAACCTTCACATGAAGGATGGTTCCGTAATCGTAAATGTTCACCTGGGTGAGATCCTGAGAGGAGAGTTCAAAAAACAGAAGTTCATAACATGCATTGCTTTCGAGAACAGAAGCGTGTTCAAGATACCATTGAAAAGCATCGCCTGGGCTGAGCTGCTAAACTTAAACCTGATAATAGGCGGATGACAGAGCCCTCCGCTAACATTGTTCAGATTGAGCTGGGACACTTTTGAGGCCGAGCTGCGCAGGTTAGCCTCCGCAGCGTGATTTGCTGTTAAAAGAATATGAGTTGTTGCGGAAAAGCCAAATTAGAGAGGGTTCAGTCTGAATGTATCATGCGTTGCTCACACTGTGGAGTTTGCTGCGAGAAAACCGAGATGTTGTTATCGAAGGCGGATATCAGACTGTTAGAGAGCGCGAGGCACGAGAGAGGAGAGTTTGTACGTGTCAATCGACAGGGCTTTGCTCAGTTGCGGAACAGGCGAGGGCACTGCGTTTTCTATCAGACTGATGAAGGTCGATGCGGAGTTTACAGGTACAGGCCGTTGGGATGCCGGATCTACCCAGTCATCTACAGCGTGAAGGAAGGAGTCGTCGTAGACGATCTTTGTCCACTTGCCGAAACTGTTTCCCAAGCGGAAATCGACTCCAAGGCGGAGAGACTTATGAGGCTCCTGAGAAGAATTGACAGCGAGGCTGAGAAGCTTAGGACACGTGAATGAGCTAGCCGACTTGAGGTTGACATTAATCTAGCAAACAATCTTAAATAAACCTCGGCAGATCCTCTGAATGGTGAAAAAAATGCCGTGCACAGTTGTAGCCGGAGGATTCTGGGGAGACGAGGGAAAAGGAAAGATAATCTCGTACCTCGCCCTCAAGGATGGGTTGGATTTATGTGTGAGAACAGGTTCCGTGAACGCTGCGCACACGATTTGGTTTGAAAGCAAACGGTATGCTTTGCACATGGTACCAGGAGGATTTGTGAACCCGAAGTGCCGCTTGCTCATCGCAGCGGGAGCAAACGTTCAAGTTGCCCAGCTTCTTCGAGAAGTTGAACAGACTGGCGTCAAAAATCGCCTAGGCGTGGACAGCCAAGCCTCAGTAATCGAGGAGAAACATTCGGCCCAAGACAAAGCCAGCGAACACCTCAGAGGTTTGGGCACGACTGGTTGGGGTGTGGGACCGGCGATTGAGGAGCGGGTTCGAAGAACAGCGAAACTCGCGAAAGACATTCCAGAGCTCGCATCTTATCTCGCTGACGTTGCGTTGGAGACGAATCGAGCAATAGACTCGGGCAAACAAGTTTTGTTGGAGGGAACGCAGGGAGTGCTGCTCTCGCTGTTCCATGGAAGTTACCCCTACGTGACAGGCAGGGACACGAGCGCATCGGCAATATGTTCTGAGGTGGGTGTCGGCCCTACGAGAGTGGATGAAGTCGTGCTCGTCTTCAAGTCGTTCGTCACACGCGTCGGCACCGGCCCGTTACCCGAGGAAATTTCGAAGGAAGAAGCGATTAAAAGGGGATGGTTCGAAACCGCTGCGGGAACTGGTCGTGACAGACGTTCCGCGCCCTTCAGCTTTGAGCTCGCCAGAAGGGCCGCAATGGTTAATGGTGCGACCCAATTAGCGGTCACGAAGCTTGACTGTCTGTTCCCCGAGTGCCAAGGTTTAAGAGAGTACGACCGGTTGCCGTCGGAGGCGAAACGGTTCATAGAGAAAATCGAGAACGAAACGAAGATTCCCGTGAGTCTCATCGGCACAGGTACAGACGCGCAGGATTTAATTGACAGAAGAGGATAGCTCGCTGGAGAGACTTGCGCTAGAGTCAATAGGGTATAATCGTGTCCGTCGTCTTCTTGTACAGATACCACCAGAAGTAAACCGTCACAACAAGAATTGCGAGTATCAGGAACTCGTATGGAGCGTACAGCGCGGCGATATTGTTGGCGAAGTGAAGGCTGACGGCAATCAAATAGAACGCCGTGGGCTTCTTGTTCGCTATTCCGTAGCCGATTATTGAGGTGCTGGCCGCGTGGAAGAAGAGACCGGGCAGTCTAACGATGAAAGGGACTCGCAGTATCAGAACGTATTCGAGGAACTCGACAATTCCGAAGCCAAGTCCGACCAAAAAGCCTAAGGTCATTATGGACTTCTTGGTTTCACCGTGACGGTAGAACAGCGGGTAGGCTTTTCCGAATTCCTCGATTGTCGGAGCGAGGACGGCGATTGTGAGCACAGAAGCATAAGCCGGGTTTAACGGCAATGCGAAGAAGCTTTCGAAGAAACTGGCCAGCGGAATGCTGACTATAATTCCAGAGGAGAAAAAGAAGAGTTTCTCCTTCAAGCTCGGTTTGTGAAAGGGAACCGTGCAGCTGCGCTCGGACATGGACATCGGAAGGAACATGGATTTCTGATTATTTAAGCCTGACATGCTGCGCACTAGGCCGCAGTGCGCGGACGAAAAGACTCCTGTTTGTGCAGTTTCAGCTTTGTTTGAATTTGCGTTGAACTTGGAAACTCTTAAGAGCGAGCTTCAATTTGTCTAGCTGCACGGTGGGTTGGATGGTTTCGTCGCCTGGAAGACACGCTTCGTCTATTGTTGCCTTGATGTTTGTGGCTGGACTGATTCTCGGAGGAATCGTGACTGCCTTCGTTCTTTACGGACAGATTAGCGTCTTGAACACGAAGCTATCAAACGTCGAGAACCAGATTTCGAGCTTGAACGTGAACCAGACGGCGTACTATCAGAATTTCAACGTCTATATGAATCAGACGGATTACTCTGTGATTTACGATGAGGTAAAAGATTCCGTTGTCGTGATCACTGGGACGGCGAACGGTGGAACGATTGAGGGGTCGGGCTTTGTTTACAATTTGACAGGATCCATGGTTGTGGTGACGAACAATCACGTCGTGTCCGGAGCAACGGGGGTAAGCGTGACTTTTTCGGATGGGAACGGGTACGCTGCAAGAGTCAACGGGATGGATCCTTATTCTGATCTGGCGGTTCTAACATTGCCGACTGCCCCCCAGTCGGAGTTTAAGCCGCTCGTGGTCTTGAGTTCTTCGTCGTTGAAAGTTGGGGACGAGGTAATTGCAATAGGCAACCCGTACGGGTTGACCGGTTCAATGACAACCGGCATTGTGAGTGCGCTTGGAAGGACTATCACAGAGTCGAACACTCCGGGCGGCTACGCAATTGCAGACATTATCCAGACGAGCACACCGATAAACCCTGGAAACTCTGGGGGACCTCTTCTGACGCTGAACGGCACCGTGGTCGGAATTACAACGGCGATAGTCACGAACTCACAGGGCCTGGGATTCGCGGTGCCCTCGGAAACCATAGTAAAAGAGGTACCCATCTTAGCGGCAGTTGGAAGCTTCAATTTGCACTCGTACTTGGGCGTGGAAGGTTCGGACATGGATTATGACACGGCCCAGAGCATGAAAGTGAGCGTTACGTACGGCTGGCTTATCGGCTCGGTGATCGCTGGCGGCCCCGCCTCCCAAGCAAAACCAACAGCCGTCCATACGAACGACATAATCATAGCCCTTAACGCAACGCGCGTAATAAACGGTGACGCCTTGATGAGCTGGATAGAACAAAACACGGTGCCAGGAGACACCATCATGCTAACCGTGGTCAGAGCAAGCCAAACACTACAGCTGACAGTCAAGCTTGGAACGAGGCCACCTCCCTAAACATCCGGCTTTAGTTTTCGACATTGTTTCCGTTTTCGCCTGGATCGTAACAGAGAAATATAATATCACAGAACTGCTCTGTATTTCGAAATTCTCGAACGCTTATCAATTTGGAGAGGCGGGTCAATGCACTGTTTTCTCGGATTCGTTCACCTTGCCAAAGACAAAGAAGGCGATAATTGAGTAAACAGGGTAGAACCATTCGACCGCAATCCAATAGTCAGTTGACAGGGTCAAGTGCAGTTTTAGAACGAGAAATATGTCATCAAGGCTGATCAGTGCGATAACGAAGAGGTAGGAAAGAAAAACCAGTACGGTTACCAGATTGAGTCTCAAGCCACCCTTCACTTTGCCGTAGAGCAAGAAAACCAGGATTGAGACGAGCACGTATAGGACGTCGAGGGGCTTCCAGAAGACTGTTCCAAAAATTGTGTCCAGATTTCCTATGGATCCTACCAAGTGTGAATCTCCAAAAGTGAGCAGAACAAGGAGCACACCAAAAGCAAGTGCTGTGATTTCGGTTTTCAAACCCATGTTTTCAGTAACCTGAGCATAAATGCATTACGACAGTGCTGTTAAGCCTTTTGTGCTACCCGGAACGTTATGATGTCATTTATCGCGGGTCAAAAGTGCAAATCTCGCAGGAATTTTGAGCTTGTTAATTTGATTGTGTCGGGTTCAGTTGGTGTCGGCGAGGGTTTTTGCTGCTTGCTTTACTGCTTGTCTGCTCGTGTAAGTGAGTTTCCATCCGGTTTTGACGAGTTTGTCTATTGAGAGCTGCATTGTTTTCACGTCGCCCTTCCATCCTCTACCGCCGTCGACTCCGCCTGTGAACTTAAATTTGACGTGCGGTGTTTTCATTATTGTTGCGACGGTTTTTGCTATTTGGGTGACGGTGACCTTGTCGTCGGACCCGACGTTGAATACCTCCACTGCTCGTTCGGTTTTGGAGAAGGTTTCGGTTAGGTGCATGGTTGCTTCGACGCAGTCTGTTACATAAAGGTAGGATTTTTCCTGTTTTCCGTCGCCGAGTATTGTGAGTTCGTGGGGGTTTGCCCTGATTTTTTTGATAAAGTCGACTATGACTCCGTGGCTGGATCTTGGGCCTATTATGTTTGCGAAGCGGAGGATGAGCGCTCGGTGGTTGAACGTGTGCGCGTAGCTTGCGATCAGGGCTTCGCAGGCGAGTTTTGAAGCACCGTAGGTGGAGATGGGAAGGAGCGGCCCGTAGTCTTCGGGTGTCGGAACCTTTTCTGCCTCTCCGTAGACGGTGGACGTTGAGGCGAAGATTAAGGTTTTTGGTTTTTCACTCTTTCTCACGGCTTCGAGAAGGTTGAACGTTGCAAGGATGTTTTCTTCAAAATGCGTTCTCGGATCAGTTTCGCCGAGTTTCACCTCGGGGTTTGCTGCCAGATGGAAAATTGTGTCCGACGCATCTATGAGTCGCCCGAGCTTCTTAGGTTTTTTCAAGTCCTCTTTGATTATCTTTAATTGAGGGTTGTCCCGCACGCGCTGCAGGTTTTCTGTTTTTCCGTTTGAAAAGTTGTCGAGAACGGTTACCCTGTGCCCTTCTTTCAGCAGTTCCTCAGTCAGATGGCTGCCTATGAAACCCGCCCCGCCCGTAACGACCATTGTGTGTTCAACCAATGCTTTTCACACCTCGTTCCAACCAGTCGTTGGGCCACTTTACGAGAAGGATGTGAACGTGTAAGTATTTAGAATTTGTCTCGCCATCCATGCTGTTCCCTCGCTGTCGGTAACCGTCTCTTTTTGGGTGTGGAGGCTGAAAGGTTGCTACAGGATAAACTGGTTGGGTTTTTCGGCTGCAGTTCCTGGAGGATGAAAATCTGATGGGTTATGCAGATCCTCTGGCTTCGCATTGTTCCTGTTCGTCGGGTAAAAATGGCATCATGGTGATGTACCCCTGTTCCTCCTTTGCCGTTTTCGAGTGGGTTTCTTCTTTGCGAGTGCCGACCCACATGATTGTCCAGCCTATTATCCAGAGGAACAATGCGAGGGGTAGTAATAATAGTTTGATTAGTCGGTTGCGCACTTTAGTATTTCACTTGTCGTTTCTAGGTCGACGATTGTGTCGTGTTTTGGAGGGGTTATAGCTTTTATGAAGTCATGATAAGTATTGGGGTCGGTTTTTGTCTTGTGTTGTACATTTTGATGGGGTTTTAAGTGTTGTCGGGTTGTTTTTAGGTGTGGGTACGTCTTGTCATGTGTATTTGTGTTGGCAGTGTAGACAATAAGATTTATTAAGACTTCAGACGACCCTGTTTGTTTTAGTGAAAAGTTATGGCCATGCGAAGAGCAACAACAGGAACCGTTCTTGCGTTAGCCGTCATCGGTCTCGTGATGAGCGCAATGGGCGCACTCGTTACAACCCGCACAGTCAGCAACTCTGGCAACATCGCTGTCGTCACGTCTCCTACGGTACAGTTGGGCGTGTATTCTGACAGCGGCTGCACAGCAACACTTTCGAGCATTCCGTGGGGAACCCTGACTCCGGGCAACACGGCAACATCAACGATGTTTGTGAGGAACGAGGGCAACGTGGCCGTCACGCTGAGCATTCAAGCGGGCAATTGGAACCCAGCGTCGGCTTCAAGCTACTTCAGCCTCGGTTGGAATTGCACCGGGTACGTGCTGCAGCCCAGCCAAGTGGTTAAGGCCTTGTTGACACTCAATGTCTCATCGAGCATAAGTGGCATCACGAGCTTCAGTTTCGACATAACCATCACGGGCACCCAGTAGTCTCACAACAGCCTCCCGCGGTAGCGAAGCGATTCGAATTCGAAAAGCAGATGGAATCAAGGGCTCAGATCGCCCCTCCCCTGTTTCTTGTAAACGCTCACGTTTCTTCCAAAATTACTTCTATTTGCGTTCATGTCTTCTTTGAGGTTGTAGCATTGTACTCTCTTAAGACTGCAGTCACTGCGAAGACCACTGTAAGAGCGACCAAGCTCAGGACTATCGGCGTCAGGCTGATGCCCCACGGTGTGTAGTTCAGGAGTAGGCCAACGATGGGAACGAGGGCGAGACTCATGCCGATGCTCAGGGCTGTGCGTTCGATGATGTCCAAGTCTTTTTCGGTTGTTTTTATCGGGAGATGTTTTGGAAAAAGGGCTTTCATGAACGTGTAGCCTGGCAGCCAGAGGACGAAGATTATGCCCAGAACGTACCTTATGTAGACCAGTGGGTAGGCGGTTTCGGGTATGGTGAACACGGCCGTGAGGGTTGCGAGTGTTAGGGCTATGGTTGTCCAGAACCATAGGGCCGCCGATGTTTTAATGTAGGCCGAGACTGTGAGTGTTTGCTCAGGATGCGGCGCTATGTGAAGTTTTCCCTGTTCTTGCAGGTTGAGGATGGTTCTGAGGATTGCCTCGCTTTGCAGTTCGTAGGCTTTCCTCTCGTCGAGCATTTCCCGGTTTTCGCCGTAGTATGCTTGCCTCACGAGTTCAACGAGTTGGCTCACGGTTTCAGGCTTTTTCTCGGCGGCGGTTTGGAGTATAGTCTGTTCGAGAGTTGTTTGGGTTTCGGTGGTCAAGTTCGCATGGCCTCAGAAACATTACTGTTCATGGCGCAGGAATATAAGGGTGTAACATGAAAGTGGGAGGCTATTCTTTCTGATTTGATTTGACTACGAGGGGAGTTTCGTGGGCGTGGCATCGTTAACGTTAGTTATGAGATTCTCTGGGATTACGAGTTTGCCTTCGCCAGCCATGATGCGTGGCCCATTGATCAGAGGCTGCGGCTTGCACGTCGACGGTGCCACTCCCTCTTTTTCACACACATCAGATGTAATGGATCCGCGTAAAGGATCCACGTGTGTGTCCATGTCGGGCGGTGACGCGTGTTTCCGAAAATGACAGAAAATGTTGTTTACATGATTCTAGTGTCTGTCTTCCCTCTCTGTGTCTGGGTTTGACATGCCGCCGGAGTGGACGATTTCAAATGTTGACTGTGTCCCCCTCCCCTTTTTTTCTTTACGTCTGTTGTAATGTTGCTTTGTAATGTGTAAGCGTAAATTTCCATGTTGATGCGTGTGCAATTCCTGAATTTGGTAAGCTCGTGGAATCTTTAACCGTTCAGAAGTGCATTCAGAAAGCGCTCTGGTGGTTGGGCTCGGTTATGCGTTTCTGAGGATATTGATTATCGTTAGGGCTACTGTTGCGAGGAACATGATGGAGAAGAAGATGGCGACGTTTCTGAGTCGTTTTCTGTTTATTTTGAAGTTTATTTTTCCGTAGTAGGGTGACATGAGTTCAGACGTGATAAGCAGTACTGTGGCCATCACGGCGAATAGGATGCTTAGGTCGTTTATCGCTTGCGTGCTGTTTATTTGGAGGATCATGGTGATGGTGGCTCCGTTTTTTGCAGTTGGAATTCTATTGTTGTTTCTGTTCCGTTTTGGTTTGTTTGTTGTTTCGTTATTGTGACGAGTTGGCCTGTGGCTTTTGCTAGGGCGCAGGCTATTGCTGATGTGAGGGGTGAGCCTATGCTGTTAAGATGTTGATCTTTCGTGAGGGTTCGGTACGGTGTGGTGGCTATTGTGACGTTTAGGTGCGTGGTTTCGGTGCCGTCTTGTGCATTTTTGGAGTTTAACGATTGTGAGGTTGTGGGGCCTTCTATTTCGAGTTTGGTGGCTATTTCGAGGTTTTCGATGAGTAGGTTGGGGAGGTTTTGTTGGAGGTATTCGAGGTTGGCGAGTGTGAAGTTTGTTGCGAGGGTTTGTTCGAAGAGTTTGACGAGGTCTGCTCCTGGCGGCGTCAGCAGGAGTCCTTCTGGATCTGCGATTAGCAGTGTGTCGGTTTGTGTTTGATCAGGCGTGGGATAAGTTGTGCCTTTCTGTTTGGGGATGAAGATTTTGGTGTCTTGGAGGTTTTTGAGGTATTTGGGGGGCAGGTAAACTGGGCTTCCTTCATAGCCGAAGGCTTTGATGGTTTCGTTGAGGGTTTCTAATGTGGGGGTGACGGATGCGTCCAAAATTTTGGTCGGCGTGTAATCTTGATCCTGAATGTAAAGCAGTATAGCGCCCCAGAAGGTTAAGCCTAAGCCTATGAACGCTGGAATTTCAGAGTTCTCAACGATTGACGCGATCAGTGCAGCTACGCCGAGAACCACCATTGTGATACCTATGGATTGAGGGGTTATTTTCTTCATCCTGTTTTCCTTCATTCTCCTTTATTGTTTTATCGTTTTCGTAACTGAGCTTGACGCGCGCATGTTTGATTTTTGTTTATTTTTTGTTGGTTCGACTAGTTGAACCTTATGTCCGTGCGCGAAACGTTGTATCCTTGTGACTGAATTCCGTACGGAAGCGTAGAATTCATATTTTCCAGGTTTGTATTGGAACATCGTTCCGGCTGACTATTTGCCTTTTTATGAAGCCGACGTCCTCGAGTTCTGTGAGCCTTGCTTCAACCTGTTCTGCCGTTAAGGTTCGACCCTTGCTGCTCTTCTGGAGTGATGCACAGATCTGCGTGAACGTAACTGGTTGTTTTGTTGTTTCGATTGTTTTGACGATTTCCGCGTCGAACGCGTTCAGCTTTGAAGCGGCTGACAGGCTGATTTTTCTCCGTTTTCTGGCTTCAATTAGGTAGAGAAAGATTATGGCGATCAGGATGGCCACTGTTACCGCTCCTAACGCCGTGCTGTACTCTGAGATGATGACGGTGATATCGGATGATGGCTGGGTCTGTTTCCAGTAGTTCATCGTCATATTAGCTAGGTTGACTAGTTGTTGTCCGACTGCCTGCAGCTGATTCTGAGTAACGTTGTAGATGGAAAGTGTTAGTTCCACGTATTTTAGTTGAATTGTTTGGCCTTGTATGACGGGCAGGGAAGTGTTCCATGTAATCACCGCTTGGAATTCGCTTGGGAGGGACGAATGGTAGACGTAGTAGTATGCGCCTATGATTTTCGTGCGGTTGATTTGAGTCCATGCTGAGCGGGAGAGGGCGTATGGGATGAGTTTGGATGGGTCGGAGGCCATTTGGAGTCCTACTTGTATTTGAAGTGTAGACTGGTTTGCTGGGGCGTAGTAATAATTGAGGGATAGGTCTAGGAAAGGCGGGTGGGGAGTCTCATTAGTTGGGTCTTCGTAATTGAATGTTAAATTGTACTGATTCAACGTGGGCATCCATGAGCTGTTAGATTGTCGATTTGACAGAGTAGTAGTGACGATTAAAGGTCTCCTCGCGTCGACGACGAAGTGTTGCGTTTCTGGAACTTTGACTGCCGTCAGAAGACTGGCTATGAGAATTATCGCGACAATTTTTGTCACGTCCATTCGTGAAAGTTTTGCTGGCAACGGGCTGAGTATTCGGCCGCATTCTTTGCAGTAGTTCCTTCCGGTTTGAGGGTGAGGAGTGCTGCAAATCATAGATTTTTTGGAGATTATTCGTGTTTGGTAGATTTTCCTAGATATGAGGATGATGAAGATTGCGGCCATAACTGTAAGTGCGAAGGTTGATGTTATGGTGGAAGGCGGGGGATAAAGGAAGAGTAGGAAAAAAATGGGGAAGGCTAGTTGTTTTAGAGTTTCTGAGTTGAACAAGATGAGAGTGAGGCCGGATGCGAAAATTGGAAGTGCAAGAACGTGGTATCCGTACGGTGTGAGTGCGTAAGAGCCGCGCCAGTATAATAGCAGAGCCACGAGTGATAGTGAGATGCCGGCGAGTGGGGCTAAGGGTTTGATGTTCTTAGATTGGCGGGTTGTGTCGAGCGCCATGACGTTTCTTAGCATGTGCCTCTTGCTGTAAACGAGGTACGCTATGATGAAGGGTATGACAGCAACATAATAGGAACTTTCATTCCGTAATGCACTAGTGAAAATTAGGTCTATATCAGAATGGAAAACCGCGAATACGACCGCGATTAGGATGGCACTTTTCAGTCCGAGGGATATGCGCGTCTGCGTGTTGGGCATGTTCTGGGGCCTTTTGTTCATTTTACATTACGATTCTGAATAGTGAGAAGCTTTCAAAGACCGCTAGTGTGGTTATTGAACTTTTGCCCGCTGCTCAGAATCTGAAAAAGTTTTTCAGACTGTTTTTTTCGATCTTTGGCAGTTTTTGCAGTTTGTGGGCGAGTGTTGGCGAAGGGTTCCTATCAATTGTTTAGAGATTGAGTTAGACTATTTTGCTCTTTTTTCTTCTGGTCAAGAGGGTAACGGGTAAAGACGCGGCGAGCAGACCGATTGCAAGCAACGGGTATTCTGGGATGGTCACGTTTACGGTGTAGTTTGCGGAGCTTGCGTTTTGTGGTGGGTTGCTGCTGTCTGTTGCGTTGGCGTATATTATGTATGTTCCAGTTTGTTGCGCGGTGAAGGTCATCGTTTGGTTGGTGGTATTTGCTGTGTCGTTGACGTACCAAGTGTAGCTATACGGTTGGATTCCTCCTTGAGCGTTGGCGGCGAAGTAAGCTGTGGCTCCCTGGTCCATTTGGTATGTGTTGTCTCCTATCAGAGTTGCACTACCTGTTACGGTTGCATTCACGGTTAGAGGCTGCGGCATTGTGGCTTCGATAATGCTGTCTTGGAATGATCCTGAGCTTTGTGGGAACACTATTACAGCCACGGATTGGCCTGGGCTTGGAACGAAGCCTGTGCCGTACTCGTACGAAGCGTTTACGAGGGCAGTTTCGTTGGGGTCAAGGGACTGGAAGTTGGTGGACGTGTTGTTGACGAAGTTCCAGATTGCGTCTTGTGTCTCGGTGAAGTTTGCCAGCTTGTTGTTAAGGATGTAGTTCACCTTGTCCCACTGGATGTCCGAGTAGTTGCCGGGTGGCGGGTTGAGGCTCGAGTACAACAATGCCACGAAGGTCTCATTCCTGGTCATGGTGATATTATGATCAATGCACCAACCTGAGTAAGGGCCGTTGGTCACGTCGTAGCCGCCTGGAACGTTGCTGAGCGTCGTCACGAAGTAGCTTGTAGTATCATTCTGAACAATTACGTCAACAGGGTTTGGGGGTAGATTTAATGTGGGCCCTTGCGCCACCACAGGAGCTGCGATTATCAAAATTGCCATTGTGAAAACCAATATCGTTTCTAGGATTCTCACGTTTTTCTTAGTCAATTTAACCATTTCATCCTTCCTTATGTAGCTGAATGAGTCGAAAGAGTGAATTAATATGTCTTGTGAATCTATCGTAAGAATTAATAAGCCTTGCTCCTTCTGAACGGACAGGGAACGGGAGTCGAGTCAAGTTACAGAGAGAACGGCGCGCGTGCCTGTTGACTCAGCCTTAAGTGTGCATTATTTTGTTTAGGCTTTAGTCTGTTTTAAGCCCCGGTTTGTGCTTGCCCCGCATTAAGAATAAGAAGGGCAGGATTCGCCTCTTCGACCCCCGCCTTTTTTTCTTTACATCAGATGTAATGTTGCTTTGTAATGTGTAAGCGTATATGTGTCCATGTTGAATTTTGACCCCCGTCTGTGCGTTCGTGAGGTTAGTTGTAATGTTGCTTTGTAATGTTGCTTTGTATATTTTCATGTTGTTGTGGGGCGTGCGAGTTTCGCGTGCGCGGAGGGTGTCAGGAGTATTGTTCTCCGAGATGCCGTGCAACCATAGATAGATCGTTCATGTTTACTACGCCGTCTCCGTTGACGTCGGCTGCTGGGTTCCAGTTTGGGCTGCCTGGTGATGATCCGAATGCGCGTGCGACGATTGATATGTCATGCATGTTGACGGCGCCGTCTTGAGTGGTGTCCCACGGTGGGTCTTCGAATATTCGACAGTAGTCTATGTAGACTGTTGTGGGTCCGGCGCCGTAGACTTCGGCGAGTCCGAAGCGAACTTGGTCCACGCCGCCCACGGCGGTTGTGTTCAAGTTTTGGATGGAGCAGGTTAGCTCTCCGTCGACGAAGAGTTCGGCGGTGCCGTTTGCGGCGCCTTCGGTTAGGTAGAGTTGAACGGTGTGCCAAGTGTCGAGTGTAGGGCTGAAGTTTGAGTAAGTGCTCGTCCAGCCGGTGGCGTTCATGATCATCAGGTTCCACAGGTCTACGCCGTTGGTGCGGCGCCATCCTGCATAGGCGACGCTGCTGCCGTTGGCGGTGAAGGCAATGAGGTAGAAGCGGTCATCGTTCTTGGTGATTCCTGATTGAGACACGTAGAAGTAGCCGCTGGCATAAAGCTGGGGAGAAACTGGCATGGACTCGTAGCAGTAGGCTCCTTCGAAGCCGCCCGTGCCGTTAGAAGTGAACTGGGCACTGTAGTTGCCCTCGTATGACAGAGTGTTTAGGACGGTTGCCGTTTCACCAGATGTCACGTAGGTTCCGTTCCATGCGGAAAAGCTGCCCGATTTGAAACTGTCCTCAAAGTGATTTCCAGTAGTAGGAGTTGTGACCGCAATTGCAGATTGCTGTGCGAACACTATTAGGAAGGGGAATAGATCGGGCAACAGGATTGATTGTATCTGGCTGAGGGTGGGGGCAGGCCAGTTTCCAGCTTCGAGGAGGTAGGATGTTGAATTGCCTGAAACGTATGCTTGGGAAGCTACGTCTCCACCAAGACCTAGTTGTCCGTATCCGAACACGTTGACTCCGCGCGATGCCGCTACTGTCTTGACATCCTTTGCTATCGTGTCATGATATTGCGACGTGGCAGGAGTCATTTTTGCGTATACTGACGGCTTGCCAAAGGCCATTCCTCCGCCGTAATGGTAATTGAGTTGAAACTTCGGCTTGTACGTTTGAAAAGCATTGATCAAAACCTGGCTTTCAGGTTCACTCCCAGGGCTTGGCCCTTCATAGTGCATGTCGGTTACGTTGCTACTGCTATCCATTCCACCCCAGCCAACTGGCATGTTCCTGTTCAAGTCAACTCCATACAAGTTGGCGTCTGTGCCCTGAACGTACCCGTACAAATCCATGTTCTTCCTTTTGATTCCGTATGAGTCAATGTTTTCGATGATTATTATAATCAAGTTATTCTGGAGAATGCTGTCGGCAATTGCGGGGTCTGTCCGATTCAGAATCCACTGAGCCATGTAATAGCCCACGATTGCGCCCTGAGGTTCGTCTCCGTGCGTATCCATTGTGAACATCACTTTCCCTCCGTTTGGATTGCCGATTTCGAACATTGGAATATCGGTTCCTTGGAAGGATTTACCGATGCTCTGGTAAGTCATCAGTGTAGGGTATTCGCTCATCAAGTTGAAGTAGTCCTGCAACAGAGCTTCCCTCGTCGGATAGCCTGAAGGAAGCGAGGCTGTAACGGCCGGAAACAGACCACCAGCTAGCAAAACGGAAAGAACAATGCATATTCCGACTTTGGTTGGGTTTGGAATTCTGCAGAAAGCCGTGTTGGATTTCATTCTCCTTGCACCATTATGGGAAAAAGGAAGATAAAAATGTTCCTTGTTTACAGTCGCATACGTAGAAACATAAGTCTCAAGCATTAGAATATGTACACGCGAGCTTTGCAATCCACTTCGCATATCATGCTTGCAGGTCGTTCTTTGCTGTTTCTGATGTTTTTGCTTGAGGTTCAAGGTCGATTACTGTTGTTCCGGCGAATTTGTCGAAGTATCTGATGAACCTTTTGTCTTTGAGACCGAATCCAATGAGCAAGTCGAAGGGCAATACTGGAAGTATCTTGCCAAAGTTCCTTACTGCGGCGTGATCGTATGAAGGCTTTTTGCCGTCTGTTCTAACGACCATCAGCCGCACGATTCGCTTTCCCAGACTTTGACCCGCAAATCCTTCAAGCAGGGTGCAGTATACCCAAAAAATTACAAGGAATAGTATGAGGTCGTTAATAGTTACGCCGAGTCCGCTTCCGGTTAGAAGACTTGCCGAGACTCCAGGTATCACAAAGACAGCGAGAATCAGGGCAAAATCGATTAAGAATGCGAAGGCACGTTTATTGAAGTTTGCAAGGTGGCTCATAGGATTTTTTCGTAAACCGTCGGCGTTGGTGACCCATGTTTCGAGATCTCTGAGGAGCTCTATTGCGTGCTCGCCGGTTCTGGTCAGTTTGTATTTGCCTGTCGGTGACTGCTCTATGAAACCACTCAGGTTCCTTATGTGAAAACTCAATTTTCCAGTGTCAATGTCGAGCGCAGTCATAATGTCCGTGAAGGAAAGTTCACCTTTTCCATCCAACGCCGAAAGAATCTGTCTCCTCAGAGGATGGGACAATACTGCTAACGCTCTCGTTACCTCATCTTGGTCGACAGCCATATGCTAAACCAGTATTCAATTTCGAAAGGAAAAGCCCTTGGCGAGAACCTAGCGCTTCCTTGGAATTAACGGTTTCGCTTACCTCTGATTTTTCATGAAAACGCATTTCGTAGGTTAGCTTGAAGATTTTTGACGATGGAACCCCTTGGACCAGCATTAATGCATATCAATCGAGATGGGCGAGAGACGTTGAACCCATCCATACTACCTGTTTAGCGCAGACACTGCAACTATCATGGAATGTAAGCCGCTTAAAGATACAAACTGCTGTTTGCTGGTTCAGTTTTGATTTCGGCTGGAATCTGCGCGCGCATCGTCCGCCGCTTTTGCGAAACCAGGCCCGACGAGCAATACAGATTAGAACAATCATGGTGTTTGCAACGTAATCAATGGATTTTTGACCCAGAAAATGAGGTTTGTTTACTGCGCTTTGCTATCTGCTCAGATCCAATTCTCAACAAGGCGTAATAGCCGTCGAAATGAATGTCTACAAAACCTTGGTGGAGCGCGAAATGAAAAGGATGAATAAACACTTAACGAAATTTGCTGTTTTTCCCCTGATATTAGTCACTTTGATATTTTGCATATTCCCAGCCTATGGAGCGACCTCTGCGAGTGTCACGGTCAATACTAGCAAGACAATAGGAACAAACAAGCTATCATTAGGCTTTCAAACCGATGGCACTTGGAGTTACTTCCTGAAATCAAATGTTGAACAGCTTGTCGAGAACGCCAGTTTCGTTTTGGTCCGTTTTCTGAGCACTGTAGTTGAACCATGCACGAGTTGGAATGATGCATCTGAGACGGGAACCTTCAACTGGGCAAAGGTAGATTCTTTGGTCAAAGCAATCTTCAGCGTCGGGGCCAAGCCATTTGTCACAATATCCAGAGTCAAAGATGGAGGCGGCGGCCTAGTAACCCCTCCTGGAATGGCAACCAACCCTGCCACTGGGTTACCTTATCCGGCCAGCTACGCGGCGTATGCAGTTCAATGGGTCAACCACTTCAAGTCTTTGGGCCTTCCAGTGGTCTACTACGAGATAGTGAATGAGCCGTATGCCTACTTTGGGTGGACCCCATCAACGACTAAGCTTGGTTACTACATGCAACTCTTCAACGCTGTTGCTGCGGCTATGCGCCAGGCGAACTCGAACCTGAGCCTGAGCTTTGACTTCATATGCCGCCAGCAGGTCTTGGATTATTGGCTAGCAAACGGCGGCGCCGCGCTCGACAGACTGGACTTTCACGCTTATGACGTTAGTTGTGTCAATCCCTATCCTAGTGATGCAACAGTTCTCTCGGATGCAGAGACTCAATTCTTCGGGCAGTGGCCTTATGGTTACAGCATCACTCAGGCTCAACAGAGATATTATCAGGTAAGAGGAAAAATGCTGCCGTTAGTAAACAGCGAGAGCAATTTCAACGGTGCATGTTCGACAGGCACGGATCCTAGAATTCAACAAATGAGCGGGGCAGTGTGGCTCGCACTCGTTCTCCGCATGGATATCTTGGACGGCGTGAGCTACAATATATACTATTGTCTGAGCGCAAGCGCTTCTTGGAACGAGAAAGAACCCACTCATGGCTACGGTTTCGGAATGATAAACGCGGACAACTGCCAGCCCTGGTACCCATACTACGTTCAAAAACTTATCGGCAACGGTCTCGCTGTGGGCGACCAAATCGTAAACGTGACGAGCACATCTTCCAGTATCAGAGCACTCAGCTGGATACACGCAGGAAAAACGTATCTGCTGATAATATCCGAGACTACAGCGACAACAACTTTGAACCTTCAAGGCCTACAAGGCACACTCAGCTTTTCAAAGATTGACAATACAATATCATTTACCTCTTCCCGAGTTCAAACCGGAACAGTTGCGTCCTCAGCTTCTCTGACCCTTAACGGATACACAGTAATGCTACTGCATAACTAGAAACTTTTCACGGCGGTCGCTTTGTTGATTTCCGGCAACGCACTCAGCGTAGCTTTCCTCACTTTCACTGTCCACAACATTTCCAACCGTTTTCACGCGAATTATAGTTAGTCTTGAACGCAATCAGCCTCGTGAATATTGTTGTAACCTTAATGCATTGGCGCTCACAACTTTACTAATGGCATTGATATTATTCGCTGTCAGCCCTAAGAGAAAACAAAAAAAAGACTTCGGCTCATGCGCCTGAGCTTTCAACAGGGCTATGGATAAGTCTCTTGTGTTCCGAGGGTGTAGAATGTTGATGGGCTGTTTTGGTTGGCGTATTCGGTGCTGATCCAGCCGCTGCTTCTGGCGATGCTTGACACTCTTACCTCGTCAATCAGCCCGTTGAACAGTCTCGT
>Ga0187881_10000873_pt1 | contig 34528 bp, 31 predicted proteins | sample June2016WEW_19_1_2_FD_133017 | JGI IMG/M metagenome (GOLD analysis project Ga0187881, IMG submission 133017) | Peatland microbial communities from SPRUCE experiment site at the Marcell Experimental Forest, Minnesota, USA - June2016WEW_19_100 | ecosystem: Environmental > Terrestrial > Soil >... | reverse complement strand
GATCAACCACACCTCGTGGTTCTTGACCACCGCGTAACTGTCCTTCAGATTGACCTTGCCCTCTCGAACCGACTTCACTTCCGTCCCCGTCAGCTCGACACCGCTCTCGAACCTCTCCAGCAAGTGATAGAGATGTGGCGCCTGGCGGTTAACCGCAAAGTTCTTCGGGGCAGGGTCCTCTGGCTTTCCCACAACACGCTCCACTGCAAATTCCAAGGTATCCCAAAAACCAAAATGTTAGCACATGCCAAGCTTCCGCGCACACCAAGCGTTGTCCCCACGAAAACTCCATTGTCAAATCACCGCGCTTTCGATATGATGTGTTTGCGGGGTGGAGCAGTCTGGTAGCTCGTTGGGCTCATAACCCATCAAAATACTTGCCCGCCCTTTCTCCTCATCAACTTAGCTTTACTGTATTCTCTGGTTTTCCATCCTGTTTCAGCCAATCTGTTCGAAAACTGTTACATGAATCAGATCACGTCAGGCTTGAAGTAACCCTGGCACGACCATCGCAATTATCAAACGCGCAGAGTCTGCGTAGTCGCTGCCCTGAGAAGACCAGCCTGATCGGGGAACCGTACACGAAACTGAGGCGAGGAGCAATCAGTTGCGGCAACCAACATCAAAACCCTCTCAGAAGTTGTCACAAGAAAAACTCCAGCGCCTCTGAAGTTTGCCTCAGTTTAAGTTCGGCCAATTCCAAACAGTGGGGGCGAAGTCCGCAACCCCCGCGCAACCAGAAATCCCCTGAAACTGACTGCAGAGGGGGCGAAGAGCCTAAAGGCGGTGGCGCATGAAGCTCACCGTCGCGGAACTCGCTCACGTCCGTTCGCAGGGCCTCTACGTCACCGAAAAGTGCGATGGGTGCGGAGCCCTCCTGAATCAAACCGTGCGGTACACCATCGCAGGAAAGCCAGAGGTTTATTGCTCAGCCGCCTGTCGGGATTTGGCATTCTTCGGGGACACCCGGGAAGTCAAGAAGCGGTCCACTCCAGGAAAGTGTGTGTACTGCGGGGCCAGCCTCGAAGGGAAGAGGCGTGGCGCGCTTTACTGTGACGAGATTTGTAAGAAGCGTGCGGCCAGAGCAGGAAGAGTTCAATCGACGGCGGAACCTCAAATAACCGGGACACCGACTCAATCAAATCAACGAGTTACAAGGCCGAAAGTCGGCGGGCAAGAGGATTGTATTGCCAGTGAGGCCCGGCCCTTCAGAGACGCCCTTGACGAGGTTGCCGCAAAAAGTGGGTTGCCGGTCGAAGTGGGGCAGGCAACCTTGGGGAGTCGAAGTAGCTAAGTCGCCCGGTCTGAAGGGACTCCCCGCACTTGTAACTCGGAGTGTGTTTGAACACGGGAAAAGAGAAATGCTGACTGATCACAGGTTTCAACTGGAACGGTGGGCGCGCGAGAACAGACAGCGTCGCAAGATGCCCCGCGCTTTCGGCATGTTCATCGCAAGGTTGGCCGCCTGGGATTGGTATCTCAACCCCCTCAGCTTTCGGGATCGAACTCCAGGCCTCGGCCCTCCGGTTCCCGACCTAGCCTTGAGGCGGATCACTGAATTTCTTTTACGCGTACAGAGTGAAGCTCAACGGCTGATTGGGTGGGTGGTGGCCGAAGAGTTCGGGAGACTGGGTGGGAGATACCACTGTCACTCGCTCATCACCGGAGTCCAGGACCTTTCGCGGCAATTTTGGCAAAGAGAAGCGTACCGGTGCTTCGGGCACACGCGGATTGCGCCGTTTGATCCGAAACGCGGAGCAGCCCTCTATGTGGCGAAGTACGAGGGCAGACTCACCGGCGAAATCCATCTTGGTGGGACCTTGGCGGGCGTAAACCTGTCGAAGTGCGAGCAGAGTCACTCGCAAGGCGGCGGTCGAGACGTGGTTGTATCGGCGCCGTTGCCGAAGAGCTGCTTTCATATGTGCCTGCCCCGGCGGCACCGCTGAATCTTCGAAAGCGGCGACCGCAGAACGCGCTCGCGCGGGACCACTCTAAACTGAGACTTATCCCAATTTAGACCGAGGCTGCATGGCAAGGGGTAAATGGACTGCGACAACCGAACTGGTGGAAAGGGCTGAGCAAATTCTATCCGCTGAGCAGCCGATGACTATCCGGCAGTTGTTCTACCGGCTAGTGAGCGTTCAAGCCCTGGAGAATAGCGTCCCCGAGTACAAGAAACTCAGCCGCGTGATGACCGATGCGCGAGAGAGTGGGCAGGTCCCGTTTGAGTGGATTGTGGATCGTTCGCGTCCGACCTACGCTCCAACCGTTTTTGACAATCTCAAAGACGGACTCATGGCCCTACGCAACTGTTACCGCAAGGACTACTGGCAGGACCAGCCAGCACATGTCGAGATCTGGACCGAAAAAGACGCCATTATCGGTTCCATCGAGCCTGTAACGGATGAGCTGGGCGTCACAGTGCGCGTGTCTCGCGGGTTTACGTCAACCACGCGGGTCCACGAGATTGCCTCGGCATTCACCAGAATCTTTAAGCCAGTTTTCGCTTACTACCTCGGCGATCATGACCCTAGCGGGCGGGCCATTGAACTGGATCTTTACGACAGAATCTCAAGCTATGGCCCCGACTTTCAGATGGCGCGACTCGCCATCCGTGAGAAGGACATCGACGACTTCCACCTTCCGCCATTGCGCATTAAGACCAGCGACACTCGTGCCGCTGCCTTTCGTCGCGAGTTCGGCAACCGGTGTGTAGAACTCGACGCCCTACCGCCCGAGGAACTTCGGTCGCGGGTGCGCCAGGCAATTGAGGGGCACATTGAAGAGGAAGCTTGGGGACGTGCTTTGGCAATTGAAAAGGCCGAGCAAGAGAGTATTACGAGCATCGTCGGGAGGTGGATTGACCCTCGCCGCCAAGGTGGAGCACGCGAGGAGGGCCAGACCGCTGAGAGGACGCCATGAGCCCGAAGGTCACCACCCGAGCGCGGAATGGGGCGCATTCCCGTTAATGAGGGAACCGCAAAAGCTCGCAGAATTCTTAGTACCGGACGCCGGGTACATGCGTCGAGAGCTGCCCATGAGGGAGGTGGCGGAGAAGTTGAGGCTCGACGTGAGGGACCGCCGGGTGCGCTGCCCTAAAGATCGTTCGCATTGGGCGTCGATTTGGCTCAAGAAGAATAAAGTGAAGTGCTTCAAGTGCGGTGCCCGCGCGTGCTGGAGCACAATTGATCTCGTGATGCTCGTCCTGCAAGCGGATGTGAACCACGCTATTCAGTGGATTGCAGCGCGGTTTGATGTCCCCAAGCGGCGGCGGCGAATCACCAGAAATCTATGGGGGAGCACACGGCATCTTTACGTAGACTACTCCGATGGCAAGCGACCGCGACGGTTGGAAATCAGTCTCGATGCGTTGCGCAGATCACCCGTATGGGCGAACCTCACCCCCACCGCGCGGCGGCTCGCGGCATTTTTGATCCAAGCAACTCCGCGCGAGTCTTTAGTTCTTACCGTCACGTACCGCGAGTTGCAGCGCAACGTTCAGACGGGAAATCGCGGAACGCTCAAGAGAGCATTTGTTCAGCTTCGAGAAATCGGACTTATTGAGACCCAAAGAGAAGCAAGCGGGAACGACGGCTTTAGATTTTACGCCTCAAAAACAGTGGTGCGTCTCACCTGGGGCTCAGGGCGTTTTCAATCCTCGCTCACAGCGGGGGCCAGTGCTACTAAGTATATTGGTTCAAAACTGAACCACGAGAGCGACAAAAAAGTGAACCACGGAGAAGAACACAAAACAGTCAAGAAAGTGAACCACGGTGCTGGGCCTGAAATATCAATAGCTTCGCCGCAAAACGTGTGCGGTGATTTGTCGAGCTTTACCCCTTGCATCGAATTGGGAGTTCGCTATGCGGGTCAGATTCATAATTTCAAGGCAATTCGACGTGAACTAGACGGTCTTTTCGGTGTCTGTGACCTTTCTGAGTCGGGATGATAAACGAAGAGTTCTCGAAAACCTATGCCCACGTCGATCCCGAGAAAGAGTGGGAAGCCGAGCGGCAGGAGGTTTCGTAGAGATGGGCAGCGGGCAAAGGAGGACGGTGGGTTTTATCATCGAATCCCCCGTGCAAGGCTGGTCCAGCCGGCTCTGCCGCGCCACGGCCGGGACGCCCCTTGACAAGCACCGCATTCGGCGGAGTAGAGTCGGAATTATGAAGAGCAGCCAAAACCGTGGCAACGGAAAAACCCTCTGCACGACAGGGAAACGTGGAAGCACCAGTCACACCCTGACCGCGCGCCAAGAGCTTTTCGTGCTGGAATATCTCAAGGATTTGAACGGGACTCAAGCAGCCATTCGAGCGGGATACTCTCCAAGGACCGCGCAGGAGCAAAGCAGTCGCCTGTTATCAAATGTTATGGTTGCGGCGGAAATCCAAAAAGCTAAGACTAAAATTCTCACCGAGTTGGAGATCACCGACAAAAGAGTCCTTGAGGGGCTAGCTAAAAGGGCTTTTTACGATGTTCGAAACTTCTTCGACAAAGACAAGAGCCACAAAGAGATACCAGACTTGGACGATGTTAGCGCCGCAGCAGTGGCGGGCTATGAGTTTATAACGCTCTACGAGGGAAGTGGGGATCAGAAACACGCTTTTGGAATGCTGCGCAAGGTTAAATTGGCTGACGCCGGGCAGAACTTGGAGCGCCTAGGCCGATACCTGGGACTATTCAAAGACCGAGTTGTGATCGAAGACGACGAATTCAAGAATCGCACACCAGAGGAACTTAGATACTATGCCAGCCACAATTGCCAATGGCCAGATAGACCTGGAGGAGATAACTCAACTCCGCAAGGCGGCGAAGGCCCTAAAGCTGGCGAATGAGTTGGAGGCGAACAGGGAGTTGTCTACCAAGCCCCTCCTCTGGCTTCAGCATTACACTCGAACCCGCGACGATCACTGGAAAGAGAAGCACACCGCGCCCTACGCGAGGTTCCCCGACAAGCCGTACTTCCCCCGGCTGTTTGAGTTGATGGCTTCAGAGACACACTTATTCTTGCCCAAATCGCGTGAAATGATGCTTTCGTGGGCGCTTATCGGTTATGCGGTTCACCTCTGCCAATGGACCCCGAATACTCAAGTGATTGTGCAGTCAGAGCAAGAGAAGAAGTCGGTCGATCTCGTCGTGGGTCGCGGCAAACCAGGGTATGCAAGGGTTCTTTGGGAGCAACAAGACGAGTTTCTGAAGCGTCTACACCCGCTGACAAAAGACATTGGGAAAATGCCAGAGGATTTGCTTTCATGGGAGAATAACTCAACCATTCAAGCCGTTCCCTCGGGGCCGGAGCAATTTCGGCAGCCTCATCCAGCACTTGTGATTCTGGACGAGGCAGCATTTCTCACTGGCGCTGCGGCGAGTTACGACGCGGCGCTGCCGGTTGCCTCCCAGATCATCGTGGTTAGCTCTGCGGGGCCTTCTTGGATGGGGGAGATAGTATCTAATATCTTAAATGCACATTAACGTAGTAGATTCATTTCGGCAGTTGCGCCAACGCAAGCTCGTAGGCTTTCTGCTTCAGGGTTGCGCCACTACCGAAAAGGATGTGAGCATAGCGGTCGCCGGTGATCTCCTGCTTGTGATCCACAGACGCGGTGACCGCGTTCAGCGCACCCCACAGCGTTGGCTCGGCAGGCGGGATTTTCCATTTTTACAAGTCTCCGTGGGAGAAGACCTTTCTCATATTTCAAACCTCACTTCCAGGTTATCACCCAATAGTGTGTACCGTCTGACCTCTCGAACCTCTCAGCGGTTGCGTGGTTCCAAGGCATTTGCGTGTGTGGGTTCGGGTTCGGCTCGAAATCGAATTTGATGAAGTATAAATTCGCCCGACTGGAAGGCGATAGCTCCACACCTTTCACGGAAGCTGCCGCTGGAACTTGGGGCGGCTTCTCCTCCCACAACCTTTTGTTACGGACTTCACAGCGTATGCGGTCCACATGCTCATTGAATGATTCGTTGGGTTTCTCCTGCGGACACGGAACGGGCTCGCGCGGATGAAACTGCGAATACTGCGACTCGATGGTAGCATCGGTGAGCACGTAGCGCTTGTTGGCTTCATCGAATGCCAAGCGGCGAAGTTCGGTAAGCTCTAAGCCTTTGCGTTGGCTACAGGCAAGCATCAGCATGGACAACAGCACGAGCATCGGCCTGTGACCTCGACACAGTTGCATTCGGACCAATTCTAAAGTGAGCCCCCAAATTGGTCCTTTCATACGTAGGATGGCGCGTGACAACTCTTTGTGAGCAGCCCCGTCCAACCTGTTGCCGGAGTTATTCATCGAGCGGAAATCTCCCATTGGCGATATAGGTCAAAACGCGCTCGCTAAGCTGCTCGATCTCTTGGTCAGAAAACCGCGCGTACTCGCAGATGTAGTTCATTGCGGGAAACCAACGTCTTGTGAGCAGTCCGTCGATGCGCTCTGGGAATATTTCTGAGCGCCCCTCCTCAGTGAGAGATGGGGGGAGGAAGCAGAGAAGCAAGCACTGAAGCCCGAGATAGTGCTTTGACAGAAAAAAGAGCCAGAACGGAAACTGCTCATCAAGTTTGTGTACGAAATCGCGGACTTCAGGAATCTCGAACAACTCTTGCGTGATGTCATCGTAACCGTGGAACGCGATGTCAACGCGCTCGAAGAACCTTCTGGCGGTTGCGGGCGAAGCGGTGAGCTGACGCAAGATGGACAAAGACGGCTCCGTATCTAGTGTCTCAATCTCCTCTCTCGACACGAATACGCCGAGAGGATCTACCTCGTTCGGTAACTCCCATAACTTCAACGCTTCGGTGATGGCCTTCTCGCCATGGCTTGGAGTTGGGTCATTTATGAGCGGCAAGAACCGGCGCAGATTCCCAATTTCCCATTTCTTCAGCAGTTGAGATATGAGCGGCTTAACGGCGGAAAGGAAGTACGGCGTCGCATCCGAGGGGATCGATCCGTTCACGAGCAGTGAGACAAGTCGTCGGAGGTTCTCCCTATACTCCCGGCCCAATGACGCTTCTGGAAAGTCGTCTTCCTTCGCTGTGTGTCGGTGAATCACAAGGGCATAGGAAGCCTCGACACCTGCGGCGTCGATGACGGCCCGGTAGTCTTTTCCGATCATCTGAAGGCAAAACGCATCGAAGCTGTATTCAGGAGAAACCAACTTGATTTCCCCAATGTGATGGATCATAGGACCGCCCCCCTCTCCAACGACAAGGTTGAACCGGCAGCCTTGTCGGTCACAAAAGGGCAACCTCTTGCAGCGGCTTGATCCCAAGGTTCTCCTGCGCCTGAGCAAAACCTTGGCCAGCGCTCCTATTGTCTGGTATGCCAGACACACCGCCCGAATGATACGCCCACTATGGGTGCATGTCTACCGGCAACCACGTCCTCTTGGTCAAGTTGGGAAAGCGCATCCAAACTCTGCGTAAGAGAAAGGGGTGGACGCAAACCGACATGGCGGCTTATTTGGACATGAACCGAGGACACATCTCGGACATTGAGAGGGGCAAGCGAGAAGTTGGCATCATCACGTTGCAGATCATTGCCACTGGCTTGGATACCACGATGGCAAACTTGATGAGGGGCCTATAGCTTGTGGTCGAACTCCAGGAACTTTCCCATCTGCACGGCAAGCCGCTGGACTTCTTCATTAGCTGAGCCGCACTTCCAAAACCCCAGGCTCATCTTGCCCGCCCATGATCGTGGTGATACAGTTCCCGCAGCCTTTGGGGGTCTCCCGAAGAAGGCTGTCGGAGGTCGTGTGAGGAAACTTCTGTGGGCGATGTTCCTCGTGCTTGCCCTCATCTTGTCGTCGTCGCTCGGCTTGGCACCCATTCCGTGAACACTTTGGCTTCGGGGTTCGACCAATCGTTCATCTCCTTAAGGAGGCAATAAAATGGCTGAATGTACGCGACGAGAGTTCATTGCCGCAGCTCTGGGAGGAGCAAGTCTCGGAGCCGCTGGATTTGCGGTGCCGAAGCCCTCTGCGACTGCAAGTGAAAAGACTATTCTGTGGTATCGACAGCCGGCGTCGGAGTGGACAGAAGCCCTTCCGGTGGGCAACGGCCGCTTAGGAGCAATGGTTTTCGGAGGCGTTGAAACTGAGCGGCTCCAGTTGAATGAGGACACCCTTTGGTCCGGCCACCCCAAAGACTGGAACAACCCGGAGGCCAAAGAGTATCTGCCCATTGTTCGTCACTTGGTGCTTGCCGAGGGCAAGTACGTGCAAGCTGACGACGCGTGCAAACACATGCAGGGCCCCTACAATGATTCCTATCTGCCGCTGGGGAATCTGTACATGAAGTTCGATGGCCATGCCGGGTGGTCGAACTATCGGCGCGAATTGAACCTCGATACCGCAGTCGTAAGTGTGACCTACGGCGTCCGCGGGGTTGCGTTCAGCAGGGAGGTATTCTCATCCGCCGTAGACCAGGTATTGGTGGTGTACCTTGCCTGCGGCGACAAGGGAGGCTTGAACTTTCGTATTTCGATGGACAGCCCTTTGCACTTCTCCACGGAAGTTGCCGGCGAGGACACGTTGCGTCTGCAAGGCAAAGCTCCCGCCCACGACGATCCCATCTATGTGCATACGCCTGATCCTACTGTCTACGACGAAGCGGAAGGCATGGGGATGCGATTTGCAGCCTGGCTGAAAGTCATCTCCGAAGGAGGTAGCATTATCTCCAGCGAAAACCAGCTTCGCGTTCAAGGCACGAATGAGGTTACTCTTTTGTTGGCAGCCGCGACCGGCTACAAAGGTTTTGAGCAATTCCCAACTCTGGGCGCAGATGCCATAGCCGCAAGGTGTCGTGAACGCGTCATGGCAGCCGCGACGAAACCTTACACCGCGCTTCGAGAGGACCATGTTGCGGAACATCAGAAATGGTTCCGGCGCGTGACACTGGACCTTGGGCATTCCGACTCGGGGGACAAGCCTACGGATGAGCTCGTGCGGACATTTGGGGAGACGCAAGAGCCGAAGTTGCCGGCGCTCTTTTTCCAGTTTGGACGCTACCTCTTGATTGCAAGTTCGCGACCCGGAACACAGCCGGCCAATCTCCAGGGAATCTGGAGCCATCAGGTACGTCCACCCTGGAGCTCGAACTGGACCACCAATATCAACACGCAAATGAACTACTGGCCGGCTGAGACTTGTAATCTGAGCGAATGCCATGAACCGCTCTTTGACTTAATCGAAGGACTCAGCAAACACGGCAGTGAGACGGCTGAAGTCAATTATGGTTTGGCCGGTTGGGTAGCGCATCACAACGCGGATTTGTGGAGACAATCCGGACCCGTCGGCCAGGGAGCCGGGGATCCAACCTGGGCGAATTGGCCGATGAGTGGCCCCTGGCTCTGCGCACACCTTTGGGAACATTACCAGTTCACTCGAGACAAGGAATTCCTCCGCTTGCGTGCTTACCCCGTGATGAAGGGATCGGCGGAGTTTTACTTGGGCTGGCTGATCGACGACGGGAAAGGACATCTGACCACTTGCCCCTCTTTCTCAACTGAGAATTCGTTTCTCACGTCCGAGGGGAAGAAAGCCTGGACTAGTGCGGGATGCACGATGGATATGGCGCTCATCCGCGAGATCTTCGGCAACTGCATCGATGCCTCGCGACTGCTCGAGGTGGATGCTGATTTTCGGGAAAAACTGGAGAAAGCACGGGCACGGTTATTGCCCTATCAGATCGGTAAGCACGGGCAACTGCAGGAGTGGTCGGTGGATTTTGATGAATCAGAACCCGAACAACGCCACCTCTCACCGCTATATCCGGTCTTCCCAGGCAACCAGATCACGCCCCATCAACACCCCGATCTTGCGAAGGCGGCGGGTATCTCCCTCTCCCGGCGCATGGGGGCCGGGGGCCAGCGGGGGGGCTGGAGTTGCGCATGGGCAATCTGCGTGCTAGCGCGCCTCCAGGAGAGTGAACGGGCTTACCGGTCGTTAATCAACTTGTTAATGCCGGGGAGTACGGGGCCAACGCTTCTAGGCACGTTCAACATGGGAGATTCAAAAATCTTCCAGATTGACTCTAACTTTGGCGGTACGGCTGCCGTCGCTGAGATGCTTTTGCAAAGCCATGATGGGATTGTCAGCTTCCTTCCCGCCTTGCCGAGGGCCTGGCCAGAGGGGCAATTCAAGGGCCTCCGAGCTCGGGGGGGACTGGATGTCGATGTCACCTGGGCTGGAAGTCGTGCCCGTGAGGCGGTTCTGCATTGCCGAGTTACGGGAGAACATCGCTTGCGACCCCCGAGGGGACAGGGCATTGCCGATGTCCTGCTGGATCGAGCGGGGCTCAAGCTGCGCCATGAAGACGACATCGTGCGAGTCACCTTGGAAGCAGGCAAGGACTATCGGGTGGAATTCGTGTGATTTGTTCAGACCAAAACAGCAAATCGGATTCCTCCGTTGGTATGAAGGGTGGGCAGAGAAATCGGGGTTAGAATATTGTACGAATCTGAGACGCACGTCGGAGTTGAGAACAGCCCAAGTATTAAATAAAGGTCTGCGAGTTTCGCGGGTCTCACGATTATCCAAACCGACCAACTTTGGGGTCACTTACCCCCTTGCCCAAAAACCTCGTTTCACGTAGTCCCGCAAGTCACTGATTCTGCATCCCGACTTTCGACGAGACATTGCTGCTCGAAAATACCAGTTATTGGGCAACCAAAACGAGTGTCGGATGGCGCCAGGCCAGCCCACCTCCCTCGCCTCACATAAGTCGGCTTTGCCGACATGCGGAAGGGTGAAGGCACTTTCGTTATGAGACCTTGTTTCGGGAGAGATTAGCTTTTGGATGGACGCATTACTTTACTCACTCTTTGTCACCCTCCGCTTTATGAAATCGGTCAGTGCAATGCCTGGGGGAGGGTTCTGCTTCAAACAGATGAGTGGAAGAGATTCCTCGAAGGCAAGAAGTAATTCCCGATTCCCCACTCGCTCGGAAGGAGGCCCAGCTCCGGACAGCCCTCATGGGTTGCCGGAAGACGATCGCACCTTTGGTCGGGTCTGCGGAGTGGGACCGGAAGAAAACTGCGAACTATGTAGCACGTCGAATTTTGGTGCTTGCTTCTTGAGAGGCTTCCCCGCTGCTCAAGGCGTACAGAACCAACTCCACGCGGTTTGATATCCCAAGCTTCTCGTAAATGCGGAACAAGTGGTTCTTGACCGTGTGCGCGCTCACGCCGAGCTTCGAGGAAATCTCAAGGTTAGGCAGGCCTTCGCCGACCATGTGCGCGACTTGCTCCTCCCGCTTGGTGAGCAGAGGAATCCCTTTTGCGCTGACTATGCGTGCCGGTTCCCTTTCCCCGAGGGTTTTGCAGATCCACTGGAGCTGAGTGCCGTCAGCACAGATCTGCCCAGCGTGCACACTCTGAAGGCACTTGCACAGTGCGCGGAAGGATGAGGTTTTGTAAACTACACCTCTCGCCCCTGTGGAGAAGGCGTCGACCACTTTTTCCAAGTCGGGGGAATCCAGCAGCACGACAGGACGTGTACCGCTCTTGGAAGCGTGCAACTCTCGCAGCGCCTTGAGACCTGCTGTTGGGCCGTCCTGCAGCTCCGCGCTGACAAGAGCTACTTGCGGCTGATGCTCAGCTACTTGTTCGAGGAATTCTTTGGAGGAGGACGCGGTGCCAACCACGTCAAACTGCTTGCGATGCTGCTTGAGGGCACCACAGAGCAATTCGCTCCCGAGGGGGCTCCGACATGCGATAATAACGGAAATAGACACGACCGCACCCTCTCTTGCTTACGCGCGCCCCCACCGCACGGTTAGTAACCGGAACCCCAAGGATATGCCCTGCTTTGGAAGAAAGCAAGAACAAATTTACCGCTCCTACTTATAAAACAATCGATAACTTACTATCACAAAATGGCCCCCACGGAATGAGACGATTTTCAGCAGCAATGGGGACTAATTCCCTATGGTCCGAGCGTGCCGATCTTCTCCCCCTTCCTGAGACGGCCGTTTGCCTTGAGAGCCGGGCCAGCCGTCCTACCGGTCGGTGGGTCGTTCGGCATCTTGCAGCGTCTTTGTTGGATTTGTAGACTGCACGACTCATTTCACCCAAAGCTAATAGGGGGGATCCGGCTCGGAGCCGGCGATTATTTCCAAGAGGAGGCGCGAGAGCATGGAGCGTCGAAAACACAATCGCTACCAGCTCGGAGTTCCCGTGATGTTTTTCTGGAATGACGCGCGAGACGCTCAGCATGAGGACATAGGCCTCACGCGTGACATCAGCGTCAGAGGACTGTTCGTCTTCACTACAAGCCCGCCGGCGTTGGAGTCCGAGGTCAAGCTCAAGGCTTTTCTACCGCCAGGCAGGAGCGCAGTTGCACCACTACAGATCCACGGACAAGGTCGAGTAGTTCGCGTGGACGCAGCCCACGGCGGAGAAGCTCGCGCAGGCTTTGCGGTCGCGGGCGAGCGCTTCCACTTGCGCAGAGGAGAGGAATATCAATGAGCATGTTCTTGATTCCGGAGTCTGCGTACAGCAAGGTCTAGCGAGTTGCGGCAAGTATGGCCGAGGCCCTCGGCCAAAGGTTCTGGCAGCAGCCAGCAAATGGGGGTCACAGAGATGTGACTCAGAGGGCGGAGCTTTAAGTTGAACCGACTGACTTAGAGACTCTCCAGAGCTTCGCGCTGAGGCCAGTCTGAAGGAGAAATAACATGAAGAGCGTCCTGAAAAAAACCGGCACTGGCTTTTTCATGGTGGTGCTGGCTGCCTTCTGTACCGCAGCCGAGCAGCCGGCGAGGACCGCCACGCTACCCGATTCCGGCTATGTCCTCGGCCCGGACGATCAGATTGTGATGCATGCCACCGAGTCCCCGGAGATTTCCGACAAGCCTACCCTCATTGGAACAAACGGGAACATCACACTGCCGCTGATCGGACGGGTCAAGGCGGGCGGCTTAACTGTCGAGCAACTCGAAACGGAGTTGAACACTCGGCTCAAGAAATACGTGAAGGACCCACAGATCTCGGTAACGGTGGTGGAGTTCCGGAGCCAGCCAGTCTCCGTCTTCGGCGCCGTCACCAAGCCGGGAGTGATCCAGCTCCGGGGCCGGAAGACGCTCTATGAAGTCCTCTCGATGGCTGGCGGGCCTAACGACGAGAAGGCGGGCTCGAGCCTCACAGTCACGCGCCGCCGGGAGAACGGCGAAATCCCGCTAGCCGGTAGCACGGTAGACCCTACCGGACAATTCAGCACCGCTGAGCTCAACGTGGCGGAGATTCTGGAGGGAAAGAACCCGGCGGCGAATATCGAGATCAAGCCAAATGACACGATCTCCGTTTCCGAGGCAAACTCCAACATGATCTATGTCGTCGGCGACGTGGAGCATGGAGGTGGGTTCACGCTCGGCGGGCGCCAAAAACTTTCCGTGCTCAGGGCGCTGGCTATGGCAGGCGGACTGGGACGCACGGCGAAGCCGCAGAAGGCGAGGATCATTCGCAGTGTTCCGGGGGAGCCGAAGCCCCAGGAGATCGCCGTCAACATCAAGCAAATATTTAACGGAAAGGCAGAGGATATGGTGTTGCTGCCCCAAGACGTCCTCGTCGTTCCCACGAGCAGCCGTAAGGTTTTTACGACCTACTCCGTTCCCTCGGTGGTGTCCGCCGCCGTTTACGCTGCGATCTACCATTATTGAGGATCCTATGGAAAACCAACCACTCTTGGACGACCTCGGCCCGGACCCGCGCAGACGAAAGAGCACTGGGACCAGTCTGGCGGCGCGACCGCAGTACATAGAGGCGCCGTCCCCAGAAGTCATCGAGGAGCCAGGCCCCGGCCTGCTGCTCGAATACTGGGACATCCTCCGGCGTCACAAAGGCACTCTCATTCTGATTGCTTTCCTGGGCTTCCTCTGCTCACTGCTGCTCACGCTTCCGCAGACACCGATCTACCAGGCCCGTGCTTCCCTCGAGATCCAGAACCTCAATGAGAATTTCCTCAACATGCGCGACGTGAGCCCCACTGCTAACGAAGACGGCTCGTACCCGCCCGAATATGACCTCCAGACACAGGTAAAGATCCTCCAGAGCGAATCCGTCCTCGAGCGGGTCATCGCCAAGCTCAATCTCGAGAAAAAGCTGCTTGCGGAGAAAAATCGTGGCCGCCTCGCCGCTTGGCGCAACGCCCTGGGTCTGCCCGAGTTGAGACCGGAGTCGGCCCGGGAAGAGGCCCTGCGCCTGATTACCAAGAACCTGAAAGTTGGCACCGAGGTCAAAACGCGGCTCGTCGAGATCCTCTACGACTCCAAGGACCCGCAGCTTGCCGCCGACTTCGTCAACACCCTAACCGCCGAGTTCATCCAGCAGAATCTCGAGGCCCGCTGGAAGACCACACAGCAAACAGGCGAGTGGCTCACCCGCCAGATGGAAGACGTCCGGATCAAGCTCGAGAAATCCGAGGACGAGCTACAGATTTACGCTCATGCTTCCGGCCTGCTGTTCACCTCGGAAAAGGTAGGTTCGCTCCTTATCGAGGATAATGTCGCCGAAGAAAAGCTCCGGCAGCTTCAGGAGGAACTCTCCAAGGCGCATGGCGACCGTGTCGCCAAGCAATCGAGGTACGAGCTGGCTTCCACCGCGCCTCCCGAGTCCCTCCCCGAGGTGCTCGACGATAAAACGCTGGGAGAGTACCAAGTCAAGCTTACCGACCTTCACCGCCAGCTTGCCGAGCTTTCCTCTTCCCTCACGCCGGCCCACCCGGCAGTAAACAAAGTCCAAGCCCAGGTGACCACCCTGGAGTCGGCCCTCGAGAAGGAACGCACGAACGTCATCCGGCGGATCCGGAACGAATATGAGTCTGCCTATCGCCGCGAGAACCTGCTTGCTGCGAACTACGCCTCCCAAGCTCGCCTCGTGTCGGAGGAGGCGGCCAAGGTGGCGCACTACAACATCCTCAAAAGCGATGTAGACACCAACCGCCAGCTTTACGACTCCATGCTTCGCAACGTCCAAGAAGCCGGCATGACCTCCGCTCTTCGCGCGAGCAACATCCGCGTGGTGGATTCCGCCCAGCCTCCCACCCGTCCCTACAGGCCGAACCTCGCCTTGAATTCGGCGCTGGGCCTTCTTGCCGGAGCCCTTTTCGGCTTCGTCTTCGTCGTGATACGAGAGCGCGCCGACCGAAGTATCCAAGGCCCCGGTGAGGCAGCCTTATACCTTGAAGTGCCGGAGCTGGGCGTGATCCCTTCCGCTGATGCAGAACAGAGCCGGTGCTTCGCTTACTACCACAACGCAAAAGTCATCGAGGACAAGCAAGCTGAGAATGGCAAGCGATCCAGGCAGGTGGAACTGGTTACATGGCAAAGAGAACCTTCCGTTTTGGCCGACTCCTTCCGGGCCACAGCGACCTCGATTCTGTATGCCGGGGAGAACGGCACCCGGCCACGAGTCATCGTGCTAACCAGCGCGAGCCCGGGGGAGGGAAAGACGACGGTGGCGAGCAATCTGGCGCTGGCGCTAGCCGAGATCGGCTCGCCGGTTCTGCTGGTCGACGGCGATTTGCGTAAGGGGCGGCTGCACGAAATCTTCGAGGTGTCTAACGCATGGGGGTTGAGCGATCTGCTCGCGGGAAAAGAGCTGCCCCAAGGCCGCGAGCAGATGTTTATTGGGACGGGCTACCAGCGCCTGTTTCTGCTACCTGCGGGGTCTCCAGCACCCAGCATCTCAGGCCTGCTCCATTCACCACGGACATTGGAGTTTCTGAATCACGCGCGGGAGGAGTTCCATACGGTCATCATCGACACGCCCCCCATGCTCCAGATGCCGGACGCGCGGGTGCTCGGGCGGCTGGCGGATGGCGTCATTCTGGTGGTGCGCTCGGCTCAGACGACGAGGGAGACCGCGGCGGCCGCCGCCCAGCGGCTAACGGAAGACGGAACGCGCGTGCTGGGGACGATTTTGAACAAATGGGATCCACGGAAAGCGAGCCATCCCGGCTACGCGTATGCGTATCGCCATTATCATTACGAGGCGAACCGGGGCTAGTGTCTTGAAGAACAGGATTCAGGAGTCAGGATTCAGGGGTCAGGAAGAGCCTTGATTGACACGGGAATCCTGGCTCCTCGATCCTGCTTTTGAATTGTCTGTACCACTAATGGTGAACTTCATCGCGTGGCGCGAAAAAAAAAGATCCTTCTCCCGCAAGGCGGGATCAGGATGACATGTCATTCTGAGCGGAGCGCAGCGTAGCGAAGAGTCTGCTTTTGGTTGCAGCTAGGCCGCGCTGTGCCTCTGTGCCTCGGTGGTGAAAAGGTACTTAACCTGTATCCCGAATCCTGAATCCCGAATCCTGTTTTGGCTCTTCCTGAATCCTGTTCTTCAGTCCCTGACACCTGGCACCTGACACCTGTTCTTCCGCCTCTTCCTGAATCCTGACTCCTGACTCCTGACTTCTGACTCCTGCTTCTCCCATGACCGCTCTCCGCCGTCGCATCCTTCTCCAAGCCGCCAAGCTCTTTGACTTGGCGTTGATGGTGTTCTCTTTCGGGCTGGCCACCGTGCTGGTGGCGCACGAGACTCCGGCGACGTCGCTCGCGCAGTTCCTCTCCATGCGGGTAAAGGTCGGGAACTTTGTCATCTTCGCGCTTTTTCTCCTCGCATGGCGCCTCGTCTTTTCCTCCTTCGGTCTGTACAGCTCGAAGCGTTTCTCCACGCGCTGGGCGGAGGTGTTGGACATCGCGAAGGCGGCCACGCTCGGCTCCGCCATCATATTCGTTGCGGCAATTTTGCTGCGAATCCAAATGGTAACGCCGCTTTTCATCCTACTTTTCTGGGTGGCCAGCACCCTCGCGGGAGCAGGCAGCAGGCTCCTGCTCCGCTACGTGCTGGGAGGCATTCGCCGGCGAGGCCGCAACCTGCGCGAAATGGTAGTGGTAGGCACCAACGCGCGCGCTATTCGCTTCGCGCGCAAAGTCGAGTTCAGGCCGGAGCTAGGTTACCGGATCGTCGGCTTCGTGGACGACGCCTGGAACGGACTCGCGGAGTTTCGGAAGACGGGCTACCCGCTGGTCGCTGACTTCGCTGGTTTTCACGGTTTTCTGCGCGAACATGTCGCGGATGAAGTGATGGTCGCACTGCCGATGCAGTCCTCTTACGCGCAGGCGGCGCGCATCGCCGCGCTTTGCGAGGAGCAGGGCATCGTGGTGCGGCTGCTCTCCGACATCTTCAACCTGCGCCTGGCGCAGTCGACGGCAGGAGAGTTCGAAGGCGAGGCCGTCATCACGCTTTCCGCCGGGTCGCCGGACGGCTGGCAGCACCTCTTCAAGCGCACCTTGGATGTCTCGCTTTCGCTGCTGGCGATGCTGCTGCTATCGCCCCTGTTTTTGCTGGCCGCGCTGATCGTCAAGCTCACCTCCCCGGGGTCAAGCTTCTTCGTTCAGGAGCGCGTCGGCCTCAACAAGCGCAGGTTTCGCCTCTACAAGTTCCGCACCATGGTGGCGGATGCGGCCGAGTGGCAACGCGAGATCGAGCACCTGAACGAGGCGCGCGGCCCGGTGTTCAAGATTAGAAATGACCCGCGCCTCACGCCCGTGGGGAAGTTCTTGAGGAAGACGAGTATTGACGAGCTTCCGCAGCTCTTCAACGTCCTGAAGGGCGACATGAGCCTGGTCGGCCCCCGGCCGCTTCCCCTGCGTGATTACCAGGGATTCGATCAAGACTGGCAGCGCCGCCGCTTCAGCGTCCGTCCGGGCATCACCTGCCTGTGGCAGATCAACGGCCGCAGCTCCATCCCCTTCGAAAAATGGATGGAACTGGACATGGAATACATCGACCACTGGTCGCTCGGGCTCGACTTCAAAATCCTGGCAAAAACCATCCCCGCCGTTCTGAAAGGCGCCGGCGCCGCGTGATCCTTGCCTGTGATTACGCCAGCTTGAAGCGCGGCACGTTGCTCCGGCGTGAAGTCCACGCAAACAGCGCAGTAACCCGACTCGCCTCGAACGCGCACCCGGAACTGCCTCGCGAAGGAAAGGGTCGCAGATGTCGAGCCCTTGAGGATGGGACCTATGCCGGAACAAATAAACTCTAGCCTCGGGCAGGTGGATGTTACTGAGAGAGACAAGGCCCCAACTAAGGATTCTGCTCAGGGCCACAGCCTCTCGCATTTTCTCCGTCTGCTGTTCAGGCTTCTGGACGAGCACCAGATTCGTTACTGCGTGTTGCATTCCTGGCAGGGGCTTCCGGACGAGCTGCCCAGCGACCTGGACCTGGCTGTCCACCCTCAGGACCGCGCGAAGTTGCCATTTGTGTTTCAAGGATTGTTGGAGGCAGGGTACCGGCCAGCCCAGTGCCTGAACTACTTCGCTAAAGCATTTTATTTCGTTTTTCTCTGGTTCGAAGGAATCGAGTTGAGATCCTCGGCGCTCGATATTATCTTCGAACATCGCCGAAGCGGCCTGATCTCTCTGCTCGGCGAGGAATTGGTGGCTGGCCGCATAAGCCACGGAGACTTTTGGGTGGCCAGCCCGCAAGTGGAATTCACATACCTCCTGGCGAAGAGGACGTGGAAGGGAACCGCCTCTGCCCGGCAGGCGCGCCGATTGAAACTCCTGGTCGAAGTGCTGGGCCCCGAACAAGCTGAGGGATTGGCCGGCAGGATTTTTCGCGGAGGGTTGAAGCGACGCGTTGTTGACGCCTGTCTGGACGGATCCATCGACGAGCTCTTAGGAAGAATAGGCGCACAGCCCTGGCGTACCAGTCTTCGACGCCATCCTTTGGGATTGATCCGCTTCTTGCTCGGGGAAGGTATACGCATCGTACGACGCTGGTTTCAACCCACAGGACTGTTTGTCGTTGTGCTCGGTCCCGACGGTGCCGGGAAGAGCACGATGGTAGGGCGACTGACCGAAACATTGGGCCCCTGCTTTCGACGTCAGCGAATCTTTCATTGGCGTCCGATGGTGATTGCGCCGCAGAAGGAAACTGGCCTGCCGAGCACCGATCCCCACGGCGAGCCTCCCAGGGGGGCATTGGGCTCCATGGTGGTCCTCTGCGGCATCCTTTTGGATTACTGGCTCGGCTTCATATTCGTCCTCCGGCCGTTTCTTGCCCGCTCGGGCTTGATTGTTTTCGATCGCTACTACCATGACCTACTCATTGATCCCCTGCGCTACCGCTACGCCGGACCGATGTGGCTGGCGAAGTTCATCGGTCGATTCGTTCCTCCGCCTGATCTGCCTTCTCTCGTTTTAGACGCTGGGGACGAGGTTATTTTCTCTCGCAAACGTGAAGTTCCGCCGGAAGAGTTGCGGCGCCAGCGGGAAGGGTATCAGCAATTCACAACTGGCGACAAGAGGGCCAATCTGATTAGGACTGATCACGGAATTGAGCTAACCGTTGGAGAGGCAGCTCGGTTCGTTGTTGAATATCTTACTCAGCGCTTCCAGCGCTGCCACGCACGTTGGCTTGCTCCAGCTCGGTGAACTACCCAGCCGGCAAATGCAGCTCCCCACCGCCAAATCTCCCATGAACGATCTGCTCCGAAAGGCAATCCATCAGTTCGCCGCATCCGGCAACCATGGCCCCGCACCCTCGGGAAATGAGCTGCAGCCCGGTGCTCTTCCGGGAAGTGTCGTGGTCTCCCTGAACCCATCTAACAGCACTAAGAACGATCTCGCCGGCCAGGGGTATACGTGCGCTCGTAGTTTTGTTGCCCTACCCTCCCTTACTTCCCCGCGCTGGCTCTTCCCTTTGGGAAACGGCCGTTGCGCACTCGAGGGACTCGAGATTTACAAGCCCTATGCAAGAGGCGCACGGGTTTTGAAGGGTTTGCTCACGGCAATCGTGGCGGCACACTGCCAAGGCTTCGCGCCGCATCGAGTGCTCGTGGCCTCCCGGAGTCCCTTGCCTCTGGAGGCTTTGGTGCGAGAAGTTACCGGCGAGTGCCAGCCGGTCTTTGCCTTGTCGCTGGGCACGGAGGGTCGCTTTCGAAAGTTAACCGTACAGGTGATGCGCCCCAGCGGCGAGATCCTGGGATACATCAAGCTCCCGCTCACGCACGCGGCGGTCGAGCGTGTGCGCCATGAAGCAGAAACCTTGAATCATCTGTGGAGCTTTCCCGCCTTACGCCCCCACATCCCGCGAGTGCTTTACTCCGGCGAATGGGGGGAGGGCGCCATCCTGTTCCAATCGGGAGGCTCCTCCCGACCTGGACCCGTCTTCTTTAACCGCCAGTGCAAGGAGTTTTTGCAGCTTCTCTGGGGGATTCGCAGCACCGAAAAGCCTGGACACGTTCTGTGTGAGGAAGTCGCCGCGCGCTGGCGTAAAGCAGAGCCAGGCCTCGCGCCTGGTTGGCGAGCTTTGGGCCAGGCTGCCCTGGCGAGGGCCAAGCGAGAGCTTGACGGCGCGACGATTCCGTGCGGTCTCGCACATGGCGATTTCGCTCCCTGGAACACGCGCGTCGAGGGCGGGCGGTTGTACGTCTTTGACTGGGAATCCGCTTCCTGGGAGGCGCCGACCTTGTGGGACATCTTCCACTTCAAAACTCAAGTGGCCGCTTTGCTGAACAAGAAGAATGATCTGCGCACTTCCGGGGATTGCCGCTCGGGTGAAAGAGCTCCCTTCCTGCTTTATCTCTTGAATTCGGCGTGCCAGCTCTTTGGCGAGGAGAGTCCCGCCCAGGGTATCGGCCTCGAGTATCGCCGGCAAGTGCTCGCGAAGCAACTAGGGGGATATTAAGATCGTGTCTCCTTTAACCTTGGCAAAGGAATCCTCCCCGAGCTTCACCCGAGCCCGTAATTATTGGTCGCTGGATTAGTCCTTGTGCACCGCGGGGTCGCCACTATGCCAATCTCCCAGGGAAGGCAGGTCGAACAAAGCGCGCCTGCACGAATTCACTTTCCACCCGCTTTACGCCATGATACGAACGGTGATTGAAAAGGCTAATAAGCTAAAAGCAATGACCCAGCTCTACGGAAACTGGCCGGCCGCGGTCCTGGATAGGCTCCATTGCCGGCCCAGGCAACCCGCAACCTATAAACTTCACGATGGAATCTCATTCCATGTGCAAAGCAGGGCCTTCGACGTCCGAATCATCAGCGAGATCTGGATCGACAAAATCTACACCCCCGAGCCCGACTATGCGATCCGCGAAGGCTGGAACGTCGTCGATGTCGGCGCGCACAAAGGGATATTTGCGGTCTTTGCTGCCAGCCGCGCTCCCTCGGTGAAGGTTTATAGCTTCGAGCCTTCCCCCGCGAATTTCGCATGCCTTTGTGACAACATCCGCCTGAACAATCTTGAAAATGTAATGGCCCTTAACGTCGCTATCGCGTCGCGAAACGGCGAGGCGACCCTGTACCTGGCCGAGGATAGTGGCTGCAACAGCCTGATTGAACGGACGGATGTTGAGCTGAGGGGAAAGGCGGCGGTTGAAACCTAGCCGTTAAGCCGAGCGCTCGAAATGGTCAAAGGGAAAGTTCATCTGTTGAAGATAGATATTGAAGGTATGGAGTTTGAGGTCCTGTGCGCCTGTCCGGGGGAAATGCTCCAAACCGTCGAAAGAATCGCGATGGAATATCACGAGCGAGCCCTTGCTGAATGCCATCGTTCCGTCTCTGATTTAGTCCGCTTGCTGAAAAACGCAGGGTTTTCAGTCGACCTTAGACCCGAAAGGCGCATTCTGGTTGCCAAAAGAGCACAGACCATTCCGCATCCGCGGGCGAACAACTCCCTTCTGTCCCTCCGGCCTCCTCGCGATAGCCGATGAGCTCAAAGTCCTGTGCGCATCAACATCTTCACATCCGAGTCCTTGAAACGACTTATCCATTCTGCATCGCGTATGGGCATCCTCCGTGCGCTTTATCAACATTCTTCTCTCGCTCTCATTCGTCACAAAGCGGGAAAGCTATTGAATCCCCTATTTCCAAACAACCCCGTGTGGTTGACCATTGAAGGGGGTATCCTTGCAGGGTCTGACATCTGCGCAGACCTGCGACACGGTGAGAAGTCTTACTGGCTGGGTACCTTCGAAATGGAGGTCCAGTCGGCTATCCAGAGGTTGGCCACTCAGTCACCTCATCTTAAATGTATCTACGACATCGGAGCTCATGTCGGATACTTCTCTATGATGCTTGCCCGCTGCTTCCAGCGAGCACACATTTTTGCGTTTGAGCCAAACCCTAGCAACTACGAGCGCCTTGCGCTCAACATCCAGAGAAATCGCCTCACTTGTGAAGTCACCCCTGTACACCGAGCTGTCTGCGACCAGGTAGGCGAACTGCCATTTTATGTGGGCGAGTCAAGTTGGAGCGGCAGCTTACATAGGGAGCACCGAGAGTCGTCGCGGTTGCAATACACCGTTAGCACCACGACCCTCGACGAGATCGTGTTTCAGGACCACTATCCCCCACCCGACCTGATGAAGATCGATGTTGAGGGGGCCGAAGTCCAAGTCCTTCGTGGCGGAATTGGGGTGCTCCGAAAATATAAACCGACGCTCATTCTTGAGATCCATTATGCGCGCACCGCAGAGGAAGTTTCGGCCATATTACGGCAAATCGACTACTCCCTGGACACTCTTACTGAGGGAAAGGACATTGGGACTTCCCTCTACTCGGGACACGTGGTCGCGCGGCACACTTGACCAGATTGGCGCCCCCACTTTGCCTGCGAGTTGCTGATATGACACCGTCTGTCGCCGCAACTCGTCAGGCGGGACTTTGCACTTCCGGGAGCGGATTACCTCGTCTTCGGCGTCCAATTTGAGAAAAAGGAAGTCAGGCGGAGGAACAAATGGAGGAAGAAACTTCGGCAGCAATCATCATGAAGCGGGCTTCCATCGGCCATTTCCTTTCCCATTATCCCGCCCCCGGCGGGACGACTACGGCCGTTCGCGGGCTTTGCCGTGCGCTGGCTCGGATGGGGCATCGCGTATTCATCTACTGCTACTGCGAGGAGAACCAACTCTCCTGCCAGGAGCCCGAGGAGATTCCAGGGCTAGAGGTGATCCGGTTCTGTCACCGACCACGGCACCCTTTTCAAATACCTGAACGATTCACGGTACGGCTGCGTCAAAACGAGGACGCGATTGATCTCCTGGTCATATATGGTATGTTCAACCCGACGACACTTGGGCCGGCCAGGGAAGCAAGACGAGCGGGTATACCCTACGTTGTCTGCCCGTTTCATCCATACCACCCTGACCTATTCAGAAAACACCGCACCAAGAAGGCTCTATATGCGCTGCTCGAGCGCCCCTTCCTGAACAAGGCAGTAGCAATTCAGCTGCTCTCAGCGAGCCACGAGCAGTGGCTTCGACGTTACGGAGTTCAAACCCCTGCGTTCGTCGTACCGTGCGGTTTTGATCCCGAGGATTTCCCTCGGTTGGTGGCCGACGATACCTTCCCCGAAGCCAATTCGAGTCACGCGCTAAGGCTTCTTTATATGGGCAGGACGAACGACATGTACGGCAAGGGTTTGGACTTGTTGTTCCGAGGCTTCGCGCTTGCCTCGCATCAGGGAAGACTGCCTACCGATGCTCTACTTGACCTTGTGGGCCCCGAGGGCGGAGACCAAAAGGCGCTGAAAACTCTGGCGAGTCACCTGCGAATACGCGATAAAGTGAGGTTCCTCGGTCCCATCCGCGACCGCGGCTCCGTCGCCATAATCTCCCGATACGACGTGCTTGTATTGACTTCGCGGTATGACGGTTTCGGGTTGGTGGTGCTTGAGGCCATGCTGGCAGCAAGGCCGGTGATTGTCTCCCGAGAAGCCGGTGCGGCTTCTTTCGTTGAGGAAGCCCAGTGTGGGTACGTTTGTGTGCCGAATCCGGAGTCAATTTGCGCCGCGTTGGTCCGGGCGCTGGAAACAAGAGACCAATGGCGAAGCATGGGCGACAGGGGCAGGGCATTTGCCTACCAGCACCTTACTTGGGGCAAGGTTGCTGAGCAGGCGAGCTATGCCCTTGAACGAATACTGAGTCTGAGGGGGGCTAAAGTTTGAAAGTCCTTGGTATAGAGACCGAGGAGGGGATGGGCGAAGCCACTGAATCCTTTCGGAGCTCCCTGGTCGTTGGGCACCTATCTCGCTGGCGGTGGTGGGTGACAAAGGGCTCCTTGTCCATGCTGGACCAGGGACTTATCTCCGGGTCCAACTTCTTGCTTGCTATCCTGTTGGCCCGGTGGCTGACGGCAGCCGAGTATGGCGCCTATGCATTGGCCTTTTCTGTTTTTTTGCTACTCGCTTCGGTAAACGACTCTCTGATAACCGAGCCCATGATGGTTTTTGGACCGTCTTCGTATCAATCTCTTAAGCGGGAGTACTTGGGGTCACTTCTACGCATTCAGGGATTGATCGGCATTGTTTTCTCCATCTTGCTGGCGCTCGCCGCGCTTATAACTGACCACGTTGGTTCCTCTCGAATTCTGGCAAGCACCCTCGCGGGCCTCAGCGTGTCTACACCTTGTGTGCTGATTCTATACGTTGCTCGTTACGCGAACTACTTGGAGCAGAGGCCGGGCCGGGCGGCTACCGGCGCTGCCTTATACTGTGTGCTCGCTCTTGGCGCGACGTTTGCCGTATATAGGGGCGGGAGCCTCTCGCCGCGTACTGCTCTCCACGTAATAGGCATCAGTTCGATCTTGACCGCCACCTTCATGTTGTTGAGATTCCAGCCCAAATTAAGGCTCTCGGGCAGGGTGACTCCTGGCACCGTGTGGGCAGAGCATTGGAGCTATGGCCGCTGGTCCTTGGGGAGCGCTGCTCTGAGGTGGCTTCCAGCTAATATCACTTACTCTCTGACGGGAGCTTTCTTGGGCATGGCAGATACGGGTGCCCTGAAGGCCCTCCTGAATCTTTTGTTGCCGTTATCCAATGGCGTAAGCTCATTTTCAATACTGTTCCAGCCTTATGTTTCCGGGGTTTTCGCGAAAGGTGGCGAGCGTTCTACACGGGCTCCCACGGCGACAGTTAGCATACTCTACATCGCGGTGGGGACGATCTACACAGTTCTGCTAGTGGCCTTCAGGCATCCCGTTTTCCGCCTTCTTTACCGGGGCAAGTTTCTTCACGTCTCTTATCTGGTCCCGGTAGTCGGCGCCGCCACTGTCCTGACATTGGGCAGTTATGGAGCCGTGATGGGACTTCGGGCAATCCAGCGTCCGTCCTCGGTGTTTGCGGCTAATTGCGCCGCCAGCGTGGTGTCGGTAGCGGCTGGGGTTGTGGGGACATGGAAATTCGGTTTGCGTGGGCTCGTCGGCTCCATGGTTCTGTCGGGCCTTACGATGCTTCTGGTGACTGCCTACCTATTTCGTCGGCGCACAAAGTCCGCCTGAGCCTGGCTATGGGAGAGAGGCGTGTCGGATTAACCCTGAATTGCACGGAGCGCCTAACAGCCGTCCCATGAGAGTCCTCTTGTCAGCATACGCCTGCCAGCCGGAAAAGGGCTCCGAGCAGGCAGTGGGCTGGAACTCGGTGTGCCAAGCCGCTCGGTTCCACGAGGTCTGGGCGCTGACACGCACAAACAATCGCCTGGCGATTGAAGCAGCCCTGGCCAAGGAACCGCTGCCAAGTGCTCACTTCGTTTACTTTGACCTCCCTCGTTGGGCGCGCTTCTGGAAAAAGGAGCGGAGAGGTATTCACCTCTACTACTACCTCTGGCAGCTTGGCATCTATTTCGTCGCGAGGAAGTTGCATCGCCGAGTCGGCTTCGACTTGGTACACCACGTGACCTTTGTGAACTACTGGGTGCCGAGCTTCCTCGCCCTGCTCCCTGTTCGATTCCTCTGGGGTCCGGTGGGAGGTGGGGAGTCAGCGCCCGCCGCCTTTCGGCGGTGCTTCAGCCTGCGTGGAAAACTCTACGAGGTCCTGCGCGACCTCGCCCGAAGTCTGGCTCAGCTCGATCCTTTTGTCCGGCTGACGGCGCAACGAGCCCGCGTGGGACTCGCAACAACCGAGGAAACCGCGGCAGGGCTGCGCAAGCTAGGCTGCCGGAAAGTGACGGTGCTTTCGCAGGTGGGCTTGCCACGAGAGGAGATCGTTCGACTCGGCGGTATCGCGGTTCGGCAGGGCAACCCCTTTCGCCTGGTCAGCGTCGGCAACCTGCTGCACCTCAAGGGCTTCGAGCTCGGCTTGCGGGCCTTCGCCCGGTTTGAATCACAATTTCCAGCGAGTGAGTACTGGATTATCGGAGACGGCCCGGAGCGGAAGCGGCTGGTGAGAGTCGCGGAGGAACTTGGCGTCGCAAGAAGTGTCACCTTCTGGGGAACCATTCCCCGCTCGCAAGTACTGGAGAAGCTGGCCGAATGTGACGTGCTGCTGCACCCCAGCCTGCACGACTCCGGGGGTTGGGTCTGCCTGGAGGCGATGGCGGCTGGGCGGCCGGTCGTCTGCCTGGATTTGGGTGGACCGGCGCTTCAGGTGGCGGAGGAGACCGGCATAAAGGTCCCGGCCATCTCGCCGGAGCAGGTCGTTTCCGATCTGGCAGCGGCAATGACGCGACTGGCGAGCGATGCAATGTTGCGAGCCCGGATGGGCTGTGCATCACGACGCCGGGCTGAAGAACATTTCGGGTGGGATGAGAAAGGCCAGTTCCTGGCCAGGATTTACGAGGAGGTAAAGAAGGCACGATCTTCCAGACCTTCGGAGCACTCGAACTTGGATTTCGATTCTTTCTAACGAGGCGAGCGGGGCGACAGCAGAGCTTCGAATCTAATGTTGATTCGGAAGGCGATGTTTGATGCAACACAAGATGTCCGTGATAACTCCGACTAGAAACATGGGAAGGTTCCTCGAGACGTGCATCCTCAGCGTCCTGCTTCTAGATTATCCAGATTGCGAGCACATAGTGGTTGATGGAGATTCCCAGGACAACACGCGAGAGATTCTCAAACGATATCGCCATATCAAGTGGGTCTCGGAGCCGGACAGGGGGCTCTCAGACGCTCTGAACAAGGGGATTCCTATCGCCACCGGCGACATCATTGGCTCGTGCAACGCCGACGATTTGAACCTGCCAGGGACGTTGCACATGGTGAACGAATATTTCGAGAGCCGCCCGGAGCTAGACGTTCTCTACGGCGATTATCGTGAGACGGATGGGATGGGCCGCCTTCTGCGCATTCGGCGCGAGACCCATTTCTCGCCCTTCCTTCTCCGGTGGCTGCACATATGTTTGGTTGCGTGCCCGTCCGCCTTCTGGCGGAAGAGAATTCATGACACCGCGATCTGGTTTGACGAAGAACTGCACTACGCAATGGATTACGAATTCTTCCGAAAGGCTTTGGACACCGGGTGTCGGTTCAAGCATGTCAGCGTGCTTTTCTCTGACTTGCGGCGTCACCCAGCCAGCAAGACCGCAACCGGCCACCAGCAAGAGGAACATGAACTTATTATTCGGCGCGATTCCGGTGCGCTACAGAGACTGGCGGGGCCTCTCTTTCCAGTCATGCGGAGCGTTTGTCTAGTAGCAGCACGTGTGGCCCGGACGTTTGAGAAGGTCCTGCGTGGGTTTTATATCGAGCAACTGTGCAGACGGTGACTCTTTTCCGCCAATCCCTTGAGCTGGCGCTCCCTTCCAACCTGCTAGGTGTCGCGGGCGTAGGCTCAGTTTCTCGAGCGGACCTGTGACCAGATACTTGGAGACACGCAGTTGTCACGCCAATTAAGCGGATTTCCTTTGGCCCTATTGCTTTGGGGACTGACCGGAGCGGGGCTCGCCGCCCTGCTTGCTTCTGCAGGGTCGCCCAGCTCACTCGGGTTGCTGGCCGCAGGGTTGCCCGTGGGCCTGATTGGTCTCACGATGCCCCCCCGGCATTGGAAGGCGGTAGCCCCTGGGGTTGAACGCTTGCCATGGAAATCTTTTCTGATCTTAACGGCGCTATTCTTTGCAGCTTGCGCCGACATTACCTACACCCTTCGCGCCGGGGGGGGCGGGCTGAGGAACCTGTCCGAGGCCGACCCAGGCCGAGTGGACTTTGGTCGAAGGGAGATCGCGTTTGTATGTTTGGCAGTTTTGGCTTCGGTGGTGCTCTCCCGCATACGCGATAAACCTTTCCATCTGGAGCGCAGGTGGAGACTGTTGATGTTGGGGTTTGCAGGGATCGCTTGTCTGGGCGCCTTCCAGTCCGATTACCCCGTCCTTACGTTGAAAAAATTGGGGTTGTTGGCAATCTTTGTTCTCCTCGCCGTTGCCTACAACAAGCGTTTCTCCATGCGTGAAGTGGTCTGGCTCGCCTTATTTAGCAGCTTGATCTTCGTTGGAGTTGGAGTGGCTGCGGAAATCTCGCTGAAAACCTTCACCCCTTTTGTTGCAGATTATCACTTTCAGGGTACCGATATGTATAACTTTACCGGATGGCAAATTGGGACCCTGATCATCGCAGCCATGACCCTGTCCGGATCAAAATCTATTGGTCGCGCCCGCTTGTTGGCGATTCTCTTATTCGCTGTTCCGTTGATGCTACTTACGAAATCAAGAGAAGCGAACGCTGGGCTTCTGGTCGCCATCCTCGCTTATCGATATCTAGTTTCGGGAAAGCGTACAATTGCATGGGTCGTCTGGGGCCTATTGGTTCTTGCGGCTGTCAGTCCTATCGTTTCGGGCGGTCGGACAGCAGACATGTGGCGGCGCGTCATCCTTCTGGGCAGGACAGGCGCGACAGAGGACGCCTCCACGTTGACTGGTCGAACGCCTGTCTGGGAAACTCTGATCGGCTATGCGGTCGCACGTCCATTAACGGGTTATGGGTACGGGAGCTTCTGGACGCCGGCACGTATTCAGGCTATCTCGGAGGAGCAAGGGTGGGTGGTGACGGACTCGCACTTAGGCTATCTGGACGTCCTGCTCCAGGTGGGAATCGTGGGTGCGGTGCTTTTCATCCTCGTGCAGATCTTAGCCATTCGGCGCTACTGGCAATTGTACAAGGCGACTCATGACCCCGATTACGCGTTTGCCTATGCATTCCTCATATTCATTCAATGCAATATGTTTTTGGCGTCGGTTTTAACTGTCGCGAATATAACGACTTTTCTTTGGATTTTGCTACTGATCAGGATAAGTTCCTCGCAAAGCTTAGACCCCCACACAGTCCGGCGCCACTTTCCCTACAAGACCGACCGAACGCGCGGCTTAAGCGGCAGGCGGAATCCTAAGCTGGGTAAGAGCAATTGACATCCTTAAATATCGTACGTCCGGCACGGATATGCGCCGCCGATCCGGGAGTATTTGGGCGAAAGTGTCAGCTCTGTCTGGCTCATCTCTTCTTTCGTTGCCATATCAGTGTTCTTTCGCCAAAGAGGACATATGACACTCTCGAAGAAGGCCGAACGTTGGCTGAGGTTGATTCTCGTCGGAGGAAGTTTTCTGGTTAGCCTCAGCTTGGCTGAGCTGTTACTTAGGGTCTTTCCTCCTCAAGAGGATCTGGCAACGATTTATCAAATGGAAAGAATCCCAGAGACGATGCTCATGGCCAAATATGACCCGAAAGTTGGGTTTCGAATGGAGCCAAACACCACACTGCGATACCGAAGTTCCGAGCTGAGATTCACGATTGCGACCGATGGGCAGGGGTACCGGAAGCTCACGCAAACTGCAAATGGTGAGCCGCTTGTCCTCTTCGTCGGGGACTCGTTCGTATGGGGTACCGGGGTTGAGGCCTCGGAAACGGTCGCCGCCAGGTTTGCCGAATTGGCCCACCTGGCATCTCCTGTCCTACCCCTTGCGGCGCCTGGCTGGTCGTCAGGCCAGGAGATGCTTGCCCTGGAGAGCTATCTCGACGCGGGTGATAAGCCAAGTCTGGCGGTCTTCCTCTTTTACCTGGACAACGATCTTCATGAAAACATATCGCCCAGCCCAATCTATCCTCGTTTTTACCTTTCGAGTAACGGCACCCTGCAATGGCAGCTATCGGAGGGCGGTCCCCAAGCTGTTTCTCTCCTCCGCGACTACGGAGGCAAAGGTCTTGGGGATTGGTCTCTGTTTTGGTCTACGGCCCGCTGGGGGATTCTCGATCGTCTCTTGAGTAGATCGCGCGTGTGGATCAGATTGAGGAATACGATCCTCAATCGACACTTCTGGCGCAGCAAGGACAGAGCTAGGCAGGAACTGAATTACGAGCTCACGATTGAGGCCAAGATCATGAACAGGGTAGCTGCCGACCTGAACGCAAAGAGCATTGATTTCGTTTTTTGTGACATTCCTCCGTACGCTGCGGTCATCAGCGGGCACGACGAAGTAAATGATTGGTTTGAGCGGGAATGTGCAGCAGAGGGCTATCACTGCCTCAACCTTCTCGAAAGCCTTCTAAAGTTGTCCGTAAATGAGCGTAAGAAGCTGTATTTCCCGCTGGACCGGCACTGGACAGCAGCCGGTCACAGGTTCGGAGCCCAGACGCTGTACTCTCACTACCGCGGCTTCTTCCCGCGTAACAACCCAGCCGCAAATCGAGTGCTTGGCACTGACGTCACCGCAGTTAAGACACCATGACGTGCCTTCCCAAAATCTCGATTGTGACACCCTCGCTCAACCAAGGAAGGTTTATCGAGGACGCCATCCAGAGCGTAGCCAAGCAAGCGTACCCGAATTTCGAGCACATCATCGTGGATGCGTGCTCCACCGACGAAACGTTGTCGGTTTTGCGCTCCTATCCGCATCTCCGCTGGGTCTCCGAACCTGATGGAGGTCAATCAGACGCGCTCAACAAGGGCTTTCGAATGTCGACCGGCGAATTGGTAGGATGGCTGAATGCCGACGAGTACTACCTTCCAGGGGCATTCGAAGCGATGGCGAAGTTCGCTCTAGCCAACCCCGCCACAGATCTTTTCTACGGCGACACTATTTTTGTGGACGAACAAGGACGATTGCAGCGAGCAAAGAAGGGACATAGATTCAGCTTCTGGATACTCCTCTACCGCCGCTGCTTTATATCGACTGACGCGATGTTCTTTCGGCGGCGTCTCATCGAGCAGGGGTTCTTCCTTGATACCAATTACCGGCTCGTGATGGACTTTGAATACTTCGTGCGTCTCGCGGCTTCGGGAAAGAGCTTTAAGTACCTAAACCGGCTCCTGAGCTCTTTCCGCTGGCACGGCTCTAATCTGAGCCTTCAAGCGGAAAAAGGTCGAGAGGAAACACTGTTGGTCCAGCGCACCTGGAGCACCATCAAATTGCCAGACCACGGTTACGATGCGCTGGCAGAATTGGGTCGCTTGTATCGTGTCGCGCTGAAGACACTTAACGGCAACTACCGCACTGAACTTAAGATCCTTCGGTCCCGTGGGTCTGAAACTCGATGGTTCCAGAACGATGAAGGTCGCAAAACATGTACAACTCTGCTGGGGTAAACGTTTATCGACGAAGGTAACTCGCTGCACTTCCGGTGTACGCTCCAGGAATCGTAACCACAAGCTGGGACGGTGGAGACCCGTGTGATCTGAGGATGGCAGAGCTATTGCGCTCCAGAGGTCTTCCGGGAACTTTCTATTTTGCGTCCAACGCCGAGGCACTGACCTTACTGCGCGAAAAGACGCCTGCAACCCCCCGACACTCAGTCTTACAGCGCTGAGATGAAGATTCTCCTCGTCCACAACACTTACCAGCAACCGGGAGGAGAAGACGTTGTCTTCAGCCAGGAGCGGGAACTGCTGGAACGCGCCGGGCACCAAGTCCTGACCTATTGTCGGAGCAACTGGGAAATTGCCGGCTATTCCGCTCTGAAACGGTTGGCGTTAGTAGGCCGGATGGTGTGGGCGCAAGACAGTCGGCGGGAAATCGCTGGTCTCATCCATAGGGAGAAACCTGATCTCGTGCACGTCCACAACACCTTTCTGATGGTTTCGCCCTCGATTTATTCGGCGTGCAAAGAAGCCCACGTGCCGGTGGTGCAGACGCTGCATAATTATCGACTTCTTTGCCCGGCGGCGACCTTCTTTCGGGATGGCCGCGTCTGTGAAGAATGCCTCGAGCATAGCTTGTGGCGCGGGGTACTGCACGGCTGCTATCGCGACTCCCGCGCCGAGACCTCCGCAGTGGCCTTGATGCTCGCCGTGCATCGTTGGCTCGGCACCTGGAGCGAGATGGTAGACTCCTTCATTGCGCTCAGTGGGTTTTCTCGCCAGAAGTTTATCGAAGGGGGCATACCCACGGAGAAGATCGCCGTGAAGCCCAACTTCGTATACGCGGATCCGGGATGTCGAGCCCGAAGCGGCGAATATGCGCTGTTTATAGGCAGAGTCTCCCCTGAAAAAGGCATACGCACGCTACTGGCGGCGTGGCAACGGCTCCAGGTGCGTATTCCGCTCCGCATCATCGGTGGCGGGCCTGAGCGTGAGTTTCTGGAGGAGCACGCAACCCAAATGGAACTCTCCGACGTTCGCTTCCTTGGACAGTTGCCACGCGACGAAGTGATAGCGGCCTTGAAAGGGGCGCGGTTCCTGCTCTTCACCAGCGAATGGTATGAGAATTTCCCGATGACGATTGTGGAAGCGTTTGCCTGCGGCGTGCCGGTGGTCTGCTCGCGGCTAGGGGCGATGGAGGAAATCGTCGCGGATGGGCGCACCGGACTGCATTTCACCCCCGGCAATGCCGACGATCTTGCCGCCAAGGTCGAATGGGCGTCGGCTCACCCCGAGGAGATGGCCGCGATGGGCCGCGCGGCCCGCGCGGAATACGAAGCCAAATACACCGCCCAACGCAATTACCCGATGTTAATGGAAGTCTATCAAAAGGCGCTGGCGGGGAAGGGCCAGGGGGTCGGCGCCGCACGGCAAGCGGCAGACGCGGACTTGCGGTCGAGCGTTGTGAGCACGTAGGTCCAGACGCTGCCGGGGAGGGGGGGGCGTGTTGTTCACCGCCGCCGTAATGATCACGTGGGTCTTCCTAGTTAGAGAATTCAGCAACTCGTGGCGACCAGCCTCGCATCGCCAACTTGCCATAAAGCCCGTAGGCGTGCTTGCCTCAGCGACCACTCGCTCCTTCTTCGCACCCCCACTGATCCGGCACCCCTGGCAACACTGGGGCACTGGCTTCTGTACAAGTTTCGTCAGCCTTTTTACTGGTCCTGATAGCCATCCGGGGAAGTAGGAGGTGGGTTTGATGCCAAGCAAAGTGACGCCTGTTGCTGGAAGCCGCGCAAGGCTGACAGTCCGGAAGAAACTTGCCTTTGGAATCGTCTACGCATTCTTCATGGTTTTCTCTCTCCTGTGCGTCGGTGAACTGACTTTGCGCGTGCTGCCGGTTTGGTCATTCAAAAGCGCGCCGTTCCGTCGCTACGATCCCGACATCGGAATCGCGCTCATTCCCAAGGCGCACGTGATACACTGGCGTGGCTGCTTTCAAGGCGAAGTGAGTGTGAATCAGTGGGGAATGCGAGACCGAGATCGGTCACTCGAGAAGAGTCCAGGCGAGTTTCGAATTGCGCTGCTCGGTGACTCCGTCGTCGAAGGAGTTCAGGTACGGCCGGACGAAGTGGTGAATATAAGAATGGAGAAGCTCCTCCAGGATAAGGGTTACAAGAACGTGGAGGTGCTGAACTTCGGCGTCGAGGGCATCGGTACGACTCAAGAGTTCGTGATGTACAAACAGCGAGTACGGCGATTTCGCCCGGATCTCGTGGTGTTGACGTTTGTCGGCAACGATATAATGAACAATTCTTCGACGCTGCAGCCTAAAGCCTACGGAATCCATACCTGGTATTGCCCGTACTTCGATCTGGGGCGGGACGGCAATCTGATCTTTCGGCCTGTCGAACCGAGGCCATTTAACAAGGTCCGCTCGTTTCTCGAAGCACACTCCGTGGCCCTGTATTACTTCGAGCGGATGTGGTCGCGAGTGAAGTTGCCCCTCTTCAATTACTCCTGGCAAGGGATCCCAATCGAGTGGGGAGTATACGGAGACCTCCCGGATGCCGAGTGGGGGCGGGCTTGGCTTGTAACCGAGAAGGTCATGGCTCTGCTGCACGAGACTGTTTCAGGCGACGGAGCCAAATTCATCGTCCTGCTTTGGCCCGAGCTTCACAGGATCGATCCCGACTGGCAGCGGCGCTTCATGAAACAGGTGGGCAGAGTTCCGCTCGATTTCAAGCCCACCACGGTGGAGGATAGGTTGACGGAAATCGCGGATCGAAACCGCATCACTTTGGACTTCGTGTACCCTTATATGCAAGCCTATCGCGACGCTCACCACTTGCAGTGGCCATACTTTTCCTTCACCTGCGACCCCCATTACTCGGCTCTCGGACATCAAGTGCTCGCCGAGGCTGTCGTCCAAAGGCTCCAGGAACATCATTTACTTCCAGAGAGGGCCGATAGTCCCAGACAATGGCCGGCCACCAAATGAGAACCAGAGTCGTCGGAACGAAAAAGGCGATTGTATGTGCTGAATGTAGAGAGTTAAGAAGGAAAGAACGCTTTTTCTCAGGTGAATTGATAAACATACCTCAGGCGTGCTTGCTTTCCGATGCTATACAGAGCGTCTTAAGTAATTGCGCATAGTCGACGCAAGGTGTTGTTGGGTTTAATCCAGGCGGCGAATTCGCTTTCAACCGCATGTATAACGTCATCCAGGTGCGCGAAGTATCGAT
>Ga0187881_10000869_pt1 | contig 34603 bp, 33 predicted proteins | sample June2016WEW_19_1_2_FD_133017 | JGI IMG/M metagenome (GOLD analysis project Ga0187881, IMG submission 133017) | Peatland microbial communities from SPRUCE experiment site at the Marcell Experimental Forest, Minnesota, USA - June2016WEW_19_100 | ecosystem: Environmental > Terrestrial > Soil >... | reverse complement strand
TTGGCCATCACCTTGAACCACTTGACCCTGATATCCCTGAGGAGCCCGATGAGTAACCCCTCCATCCCAATGACCTTAGTGCATACCCAATGGTTTGTCTCTGGGACAACATTAGACTTGCACGAGGTGTGAGGGCACCTGACCGTTTCGTAACTGAGATTCCACTTTGCAATTATGCTCGGGTACAGACTCGCAAAGTCCAAGACGACGACGTCGAAGTAGACTCGGGACTCGGGCTTGATCACCAGTGCGCCCTGGTACTTCTTCCCCTTGATTATAGCCGTTGTGAAAGCCTGCCCCTTCATGGCCTCGATTTCCTTCTGCTTCGGTATGAGGCAGTTCCTTGCTCTGTGCTCGGAGAAGAAGAGGCTCCTGATCCAGCGCGAAACCCCCTGCCTTGTTACGTCCTCCATGGACTGCCTCGAGATCCTCATGATCATTGTGACCAAGTTCATGATCATGCTGGAGTTCTCTGTGGTCAACTTCAACGTGATGAATGAGTCCCTAAAGCAGTAAGCGGCGAGGTCAGAGTAGTTCAGCTCGTTCACCGTCTTCCCGATCTTGATCTTGCCGATGTTCAAGATCGCGGTCGAGACGGCGTCCAGCGCAACCTCCCTGTAGACATTGCCGAATGCATAGATCTGGATCGCGTGGTTGTGGAAGAACTTGTAGAGGTCGAAGTGGACGCCTACAGGGAGGAGCGCGATCTCTCTCCCCATGAGTATCGGGACCTCCTCCTTGCGCATCCCAAGCACCTGAGCGCGCCGCCAGAGGTAGTGGAGGTCAAAGTTGTCGCCATTGAAGGTAAGGAGGATCGGGTAGTCCACGATGTACCGAAAGATCTCTTTAATCAGCAGAAGCTCGTCTTCGAAGAAAGTGACTTGTGCATCTTTGGGAAGCTCCGGGTTCTTTGCGCCAAGCTCCACGCCAGTCCTTTTAAGGACTAGTACCTTTTTTAGCCCATCCGATCCGACTAAGGAAGCACAGATCACAGGGTTCCTGCCGACTCTTGGATCGGGTATCCTGTCTAAGGCCTCTGTGGCGACCTCAATGTCCAGGGCGACGCGCCGGTAATCTGGCACAGGGTTCAGAAACATGGGCAGCCAGCCCTCGAGGGCTTTTATGAACTCTGGTGATGATTTCTTGAAGATCTCCTTTACAGAACGAGGGGGGGCGCCAGAGTCCACCCTCACGAGATCCCCATCCTCGATCTGGTAGGTGTACCCGGGGATCAGACACCTGTCGTAGATGTAGCAGTCGTGGTACCTTATGTTATCCTCCCAGGAGTTCTCGAGAATGTCCCTTAGGTTCCTACCGGCGCCTCCAATGGAGAGGGGATCCTTGGCCACCACCTTGGTCATCTTGATCTTCTTGTCGTGGAGAAGGTCAAGCTTCTCGACCTCCCGGGTAGCCTTTCTGTCGAAGCCCGGGTGGGCGGTTATGTTCCTGTCATTAAGCACTTCACCAACGGAGAGGTCCGTAAGGCAATAGGGCTGGTGGCCCGTGTTGTCGTACCAGAAGATAACCTTGCCAGTCCGGTGATCGTATAGCTTCACCAAGGCTTTGGCCTTTGCGCCACTGTAGGTGACTGAGAGAAGGGTGCAGATCCCAGAGTCCTTCGGAGTCTCAGCCTCGAATATGGTCCTCTCGACTATTTCGTCCTGCTCGGGTATTTCCCCCTCACGTTCAACCTCTGTCGCGCCAAGCTCTTCGTCCTCGGAGACTTCATCTTGAGACTCAGCAGGTTCGTCCTCTCCTGGCAATAGATCTGCGTCCTTTTTCTTTTGAGACACCCCTTCCGAGCCTGCTTCCCGCTTAGCCCCTTTCTGCCTCTTCTGGTCGGGAAGATACCTATCCAGTCCAGCCATTAAACTGCTTACCTGCCTGATTGCATCGAGATCTAATAAATGGGAATTTTCAGCCCGAGAACCTCCAGCGCTCGAGCCGTTCCTCTCCTGAATGGGCTTTCTTGAACTTTTTGTAATGCTCCTCGCACAGGTAGAGCCTACTCGAATCGCTGATTTCCAGACCAGCTTTCTTCATTGTGCTCACGTACGAAGGAGATAAGGACCTTACTGCAGCGTTTTCGCAACCCTTTACAGAACATCCTTCGCCTTTCTTGATTTTACCCACGGTTTGAACCCCAGTCATATTATTATATCCTAAAGCTTTAATTTACCTTTAGGAGATTAAACCAGCGGGGCCCGTCGTCTAGTCCGGATCAGGACGCAGATCTCGCGGATTCCTGCGAGAGCGCACGCCTGCGGAGCCTGACATCCAGGGTTCAAATCCCTGCGGGCCCGCCATTGAAACTTTTTTGCGAAAAAGTTTCATTAAAAGACGGCAATTCTGATGGCTCTGCTAGGAAGGATTCGATCAGTTTTTGACTAGTTGTACCGTACAGCTTCGCTTTTCGCACCAGCCCAGAATAAAGATCCTTCGATAGAGTGAGTGACTTGTATCCTGCCCTTGGCATCCTTAAACATCCTCCTCATTAAGCGCATCTTGGACGTCTTTAATCATTGCAGATATTTTTACCTTGACTGCTGGATATTTCGCCATTGCCTTGATGATTTTTTTATTGTTGTCTCGGTCTAAACCAAAGAAAGGCAGTGTTATTTTCTGTGCCATTATTGGCAAGCCATGGCTACTACAATCAATCACAATATCCCGATTTTCTGGTTTCAAAACTCTAAGACCGTCAAACATGGCCTTGACATATTGCATCATTTCTTCTTGAGGGATTTCATAGGGTGCGCCAATATAGGAGGGGTTGTCTGTGGCTAGATCTAAGACTTGCTTCCTAAGAACTCTTAGGTTTGCCCCCTGCTTAATGGCAGCTGCAAGGCCTAAACCATCCAAATAAAAACGAGGATAAATTTTACCCTTGTACTCTCTTGGTTCACCAGCTTTCTTTATTGCTTGTTGCTTTTCCAGCGAATGAACGGCTGAGGACACTGCACCATAGTTGTTAGGATCTATTTTGAGCCCTTCTTGAATTTCTGTTATCGTTTGAGGCCCATACCTAGCGAGCTGCATTATGACCTTGTTTTGAAGAGAACCGAATTTTATATTCATACAATTTGCCTTCAAAGTTATGTGGATATAATTTTCTTAATTCATACTCAGAGTATCTTAATATATAAAAGTTCTTACAAGTATCCACTAGAGGCAAAAAGCTTGCCAATGTTGAGAAAGGTTGTCTTGATTGGTGGAAGGGCTAGAGGCGTAATACTCCCCGCATCGTGGCTTGAGTGCATAGAACGGGAATTGGGTCACGAACTGAAAGAGGTCAAACTTGAGATTGACGGTAACATCACGATCATACCATGTAGTGAGGAGGCTCCAGGTTGACCCTCGAAGAAGCAGCCTTGATCCTAGCGAGGCTTGACAAGATCATCAAATCGCTTGAAAGTTATGCAAAAAACATGGAGGGAGCCGATGATGTCCATTCCATCCACTGGAATCCCACGCGCTACTACTACTACAACTACAACTAACGATGTAAGTGTAAATTACAATAATTACAATTACAAAGGATCTCGGTTAAGCAAGCCCTATACTTTCCGCGTTCCAGAGGAAATAAGCTTAAAGATCGAAGCTTTGGCCAAAGAGTGGGATCGTGATCCTTCGTGGGTCCTGAGGGAATATGTGATCGCCGCTTTAGCTCTTTTTGACCTAAAAAGAAATGATCCCGATTTAATGAAAGAATACGAGAAATGCGGAAAGGTCGTTATTGTAGTCGAAAATGTATCCTCAAGTGACCTTGCCAAAGACCTGCTGCTTAAAGAGGACTTCAAGGCTCTTGAACATAAAAAAACTTCAATAGATAGCATGGTAGTCAAGCTCGAGCTAGAACCCCACAATGTACTGACTCAGGATCTCATTAGAGAGAATCTTGTCAAATACCGAAAAATGCTCACTGAATACACCCGCAAGGGCGGGTCACCTCGGAAGGATCTCTTTGAGTGGTGCGATCAGGTTGCAGGGAGGCTCAAGACGTGAATATCCATTATGACATCGAGAACTTCTGCAGCCTCTGCCGCCAGAAATTCCCTAAGGACGTCAGACTCTGCCCTGGCTGCCACAAGCAGGTTCGATCAAGCAACTTCAAAACCAGACGCCATAACTGGAATAGAGCCGTGGGGCTTCAGGGCGGCAAGCTACTCAAGGTCACTATAGAAAAGGAGGATCATTAGTGCCAGAGTATAAGTTCGATAGAAAGGAGCCAACAGACGAGGCAGAGATGAGGCAGACCCTTGCAGCCATGAACAAGCCTTGGCTGAAGTCGCTGGTTGTGTTCCTCTATCTGATCGGACCCCGCATATCCGAAGCCCTCATGATGAAGCGGAAGGACTTCTGGATCGAGGGTGATCAATTAGTTACCAGGATCTACGTCCTGAAAAAGAGAAGCAAGGCGAAGACGGCCTACGAAGATAATGCCCACGTCCTCCACCTCTCTCTCAATTCCCCCTTTCTGAAAGAAGTGCTACTTCCATACATAGAAGCTATCGCTGAGCCAGAAGCGAGAGTGTGGCGTCACTCTAGGCAGTGGTCCTGGGCTTGCTTGAAGAAAGCAAATCCCAAGATTTCGCCACATATATTTAGGCACGATAGGCTCACAAAGCTGGCTCTTGCCGGTGCCGATGCGTTCACTATTCAGGACTGGGCGGGCTGGGCAGATGTCAGACCAGCCTCGTCCTATGTTCACGCCTCTGGCCAGTTAGCCGCTAAGTTCGCTGACAAGCTAACCTAGGGGTGCAACCAATGAGCGGACAATACAAAGGAAGAGATAGCCTGTACTCACCCATACACCGCCGGGTGTTCTTAATGCAGTGTGGTTCTACTGCTGTGATACTGCCCGCTAAGTGGCTTCACCGTGAGGCTTTCAGGCTAGGTCTGCCCTATGGCAATCACGTGACTATGATAGAGATTAAGGAACACCTGGACGGGACGCTAACCCTAAGGGTGATTAAGGAAACACAGGAAGAGCAATAGAAAAGCGGAGTAAAAAAAACGAACTAATATAATAATAGATAGAGCGGTGTTCTACCGAAGATAGTATCATCAGTCTGACGGCATGGGGGTGTCTGATGACAATCGAGCTTCTTTGTCATTATCCCTGATGATAAACTCGCATGTTGAAATACCTCTGCGTTTTTCCCCTATAAAAAATAATAATATGGAGTAGACGCAGGACATAGCAATAATAATAATAACGAATAATGCTAATGCCAGATGACCTCCCGATGGCTGATTAGGCTTTCCAGAATACCTATGAACTGTAAAACCATCATTGTTTTTGACCGTAATTGTGTCTTTTTTACAGTTCGTGATGATAAATAGATAGATAATAATCCCCTAGAGTGTGTGCATAGATAGATAATAATTCGCCACACCCACGCACATAACTTTACAGTTCCAAAGTCCTGAGCCTTATCATTTGGTCAAAGTGCGCTACATAACCAAAGGAGTTTTATAGCGCTGTCTTCTTGCACAGCTCTACCAAAGAGAGGCTCCTAGAGTTGAAGAAGCAGTTCCAGTTTTTGACCATGAAGAGCATGGACTCGGTTGTCCTACACCCTAGTGAGGTCTTGGGAGGAGGCATCTAGGGAATGAGCACGCCCAAAAAGATCCGCTATGTCGAGGATTGGCCCCTCAGGCCGAAGCCTTGGTATCGAGACGGCGGGGTTAAGGTTATCAAGCCATGATATACGGCTCACCCTAACAAACGCTCAACGCGCGCGTTATTAAAAGAAGTGAAAACGCTTGCGTCTTGAAGTTTCTTTATCGAGACGAATATGGTCTCTAACGACGTTAAAAGAATTTCCACCGAAGATTCTTTGAGCCTGTCCGGGCGTTTTGTGCCAATCATGCCTCACCATTCTATGCCCCCCATGAAGAGATTTAGAAGGGCGGTCCATCCAACGATGTACTTCGCCATAACTCCTTCCGTATCTTCTTCTACTTTGTTCACGGTGCGTCTTATTACGTGGCATTAAATACTCATTTGGAATAGTTTGGATATAAGTTTTTTAAAAAAAAATGAAAAAAATTAAGGTCGCGAAATAGAGATTTATAACAAGCTGTCTTTGTTTATTCATGGGGAAGCCCTACGAGAATGCTGCTTTTAAAAAAGCGAGCAAGGCATGGCTTGATGGAAAGAAATGCGCTTGGTGTGGTTCTAGAGAGAAATTAGCAACCCATCATACGAAAGAACCTTTATCAGAAAAAATGTTATTTCATTTTCTAGCTGATGACCTTCTTGCATTAAAAGTTCATCAAGGGGAATATGAGTATAAACCTAAGCCACAATATGGCTGGATTTGTTCCACAGAAGATTATAATAAATTCATGGAAAAGTACACGCCTAAAATTAATGCAAAAGTGGAAGAAATAAGAAAAAAGGCGATTGATTACTATTATTCTTTTCAAGATTGTGTCCCACTCTGCGGGCGTTGCCACGCATCGTATTCAATGAAGGTACGAAGAATGGGATTCTATCTTGACTTGGATAATGGTTTGAAGGAACTCCCACCGCTTTCAATATTGAAAAAAGAGCTTGTTAAATTTCATAATTCCATCTGTGGAAAGGATTTCGAGATCGATAAATTATGGTGGTATGTGAAAAAAGAATTTGAAGAAACTGGAAAGCTTGAGTCCTTCACATACTGCCGTCATTATTGTCGCGAATATCCTGGCGGTGTTGCGGTATGCCCGCATCTCGCCCATTATATGGGCGAATGATCCATATTTAGAAAACCTAGGTGACGAAAACAAGGAAAGGAATCAGCCTTTGATGAGGAGCTAATTAGGATTAAAATTTAACCCCAAACCCAAACAAGACAGTATTATAACTATATTTCAGTAAACTCAACGCCGTGACTTTTCAGTCATAGTCAGAACTAACATTACTATTGTAATTATAGCCTGATATATTACAGAAAGTGGATCAATGCTCCAGTACGCTATTATTGAGAAAGGGAAAATGAGCATTCCAATAATCCTGTCTGTAAAAAATGCCACTGCCAGATTAACAAGACCAGTAGTGAGATAGATGTAAAGGTAAGAAATGAACGTAACTATTAAGCCTGCAATTCCCCAGAAAAACCATAATTTGCCTAAGAATTCGCCAATTCCAGACATATTTATTGTACGGGAAATAGCATCTATTGCTTATAAGCTAATGAAGGCAACTCTGCCGATCAGAAATCCGCAAAGCCGTCCCAGCCTGCATCCCCGAAATAATAACATGGGTATCCACGAGTAGCAGGATCACTTGATAATTTGAAACGCCCTAGGATATGGGGTAGACCTGTATATCATAGCCTGTTCCAAAAAATGGAACGCTATATTGTTCAACCTTTCCCATCACTGTATATGACTTGCCAACAGTAGGTGTAAAGCCGTAGGGTAAGCTCCCGAATAATGCAATGCTATAACCTCCGCTTGTAAGACCATAGCCAGTGTTCCCAGCCGCAACCAAAATGGTGAATTCAAGCTGCCCCGTCACGGTTACATTTTGCCTACATATGCCTGTGGATTGCTATCAATTGTCTGAATACTGACTCTGGGAGCATTGCTAGAGCCTAAGTTACTGAAAATATTGGGGTCATAGAGAAATACGACCATAGCAGCGACTACCACAATCACCACAAGGGCAACTATTGCAAAATTGCGAGTACTATGAGTTTTAGGGGGAGGCGGTACTTCCTTTTTTATCGTTGGTGCTTCAGGGGTCTTTGACTCGATGGGAACAGACTGAATCTTGGCTAATGATTGACCGCAATTAAAACAGTAGGTTGCTTCGGAGCTAACCTCTTTCCCACACTTTGGGCAAAATGGCATCTTGAAAGCCCACCGCTAATGTTGCCTGTTCTGTTGCAGGTTCGATATAATCAATTCTGAACCTGAAGATGCAAGAAACATTAGTCCCCGCTTAAGCCAATTGTTGATATAGAGTCACTCATGGATGAAACTGAATCTCTTTCCCTCTGGTTCGATTACTCCATTAATCCCAAGGTATCGCAACTTGGAATTAGGCGAAAGTCACATAGTGGATAACATGACCTATGTTCCCCCGCGCGAATCGACCGAGGAAGAAGATCGCTACATGCCTTGTTCAGCTAAACTCTTACAGCTTAAGCCTTTTTATGACCTTAAACGTATCCATTAAGCATGAGTTTAACAAGATTTCTTAAGATTCCTGATGTGCGCGAAAAATTTACAACGACCTTTCCCCTTCCAAGATATAATCTCGTTGGAAGTATGCTTGCACCTCCAAAGACAGAGAATTATGCTTTGGTTGGAACTGCGTTTGATTACTTAATGAGGTTCTATCTAAAATGCATCAACCCTAGAGCCAAAACTCAAGATTGGATAGCGGAATATGCGGTTGAACTAATTGAAGATAGCGAACTGCATAAAAAAGCCATTGACATTATAACTAGTTCGAAAAAAAATTATAGTGAATGTATGAAAGCCGAGGAAATTTCAACTGAATTGATTGTTAATAGCCTGCAATTGGCTCAACTGGACCCAGTAATTCGTGTGGGTCTTATCGATCCGAACCTTGGTGTTGTGGATGAACGTGATGTGGCCGACTTGAATAATTTATTGGACACCGCTAAACGGAAGGATTTTCGTGCCAAATCAATTTGCGTTTTGAACCCAACATTCGGATCGGCTTCAATGCTGGTCGGAGGCGCTGACATGGACGTTCTTTTAGATGGTTCATTAATTGATGTAAAAACGACAAAATTCTTGGGGATGAGGCGCGATTACTTCAATCAATTAATCGGATATTATATTCTATCAAGAATAGGCGGCATACATGGAGTTGCTAAAGCGAACATTGAAAATTTGGCAGTTTATTATTCTAGGCATGGAGTTCTATTGAAAATCCCAGTGAACGAAGCCATAGGAAAATGTGATTTAACAAGTTTCGAAAGATGGTTTATAGAAAGAGCTGTAGAAGAATACTCCCCTGAAGAACCGGGTGGGCCCCATGTCCTCCCATGAGTGGACCGAGGAAGAGGTGGTGTGGATTATGGCCATTCCGATCGGAAGGGCTAGGCCCAGACCGAACAGGGTGGCGACAACCACGACAGCGGATGCAAAGATAGCAAACGCGCCCGCGGGTTCAGATTCCTCATGAAAACCTCCCTTTTCACCCACTCGCGTTCGTGGGATGGTGTACATTGTTGACCATCGCGATTCGCCCTACAATCGGTATTCTATTCATATTGTTAATTACATACTCGTTTTCGGGGCCTTTTCACCATCAATGAACCATCCATCCATGGCTACTTCCGAAAATAAGGTTTTTAGGAAATTGTAAGACTTTCAAGTTAAAGGAAATGGGAGCTTCAATAGCAGCTTGTCATGGAACTTCGGATGAACTTTTCAGCTTATATGAAATTCTTTTGCTATAAGTTGCAACTTAGCATAAGTGCTTTCATGGTCTCCGTAGAGAGGGGCCATCATGTCAGTTTGTTGGTGGATAATTTGAGGAACCGATCATAATTGGAAGACAAAGATTTTGTTGATTATTGGTAAATGTGTTTTCCTTGTATCAACACTTATCAGCTTTTTCTTTTAGCCAATCATAGAGGTGAATTCCAAACTGCTTATTCAAAGGATTGTCGAATATGAGATATGATTTTTCTTCAAAATCATGATATGCAGTAATAACAATTCTTGGTTGAAATAAACTTGGCAGATAACTTAGGTTGAAATAACGAACCCAGCTAAATGGATAGAGTCGGACGTGTTCGATTTCTGAATATTTGATCTCACAATTGAAACGCCTTCCGTGGGTAATTTTGAAATAGCTCTCATAAAACTCGTACTTAGGTCTTTGAAGCATAAGATGGAGGAAAGAAACTACGGAAAGAGCTGAAACCAACATGCCAAAACCAGCCCAGCCCGCAGATTCCAATGGAGGCCCAGCTGCGAAGAGACCTACGAAAATAAAGATACCTCCAAAGCAAAAGAAAATACCTGTTAGAATAATCATACTGCTGGTAAATAACGAAGTGCGCCATACAACAAAAAAAGGCGCATTCAAATTTCTTGGGCCATTCATTTCCAATTTAGATAACGCTTCATATTTTTCTTATGTCATTCTAAAGCTAAATACCCTATTCTTTGGATCAATAGATTTGTTCTTTCGAGAGTCAAGACCATGCTAATGTACAAAAATAGGCTAATAAAAAATAAGAAAATATTGGTATGATTGTGTTAGCTTGTTAGGTATTTGTTGTATTCTTGTTGGAAACAAGAATATTGACGAATGGCAAACAGTGTCACTGTTGCAGTACCTATTCCCAAATCGGCTATTTCACCCCATCCACCAGTTCCTGCAAACCATGCAGATTCAATAATTGCAAGTGTGATGAGTCTAAATGGATCTAAGATACGTGGCAAACTTTTGAATAAAGCAAAAGCCACCCCAACAAGATCAGCGCCTAAAGCTGCAGTGTTGCCACTCGCTATGTCCTTACTAAGACTTGGTACTATTTTCGCTATTGAAAGTCCAGCTAGAGCACAGTAAGCTTCGAATAGATAATTCTGCCCTCCAAGAGCAATAACTGCCCCTGGACCTAGGAAAGCGAGAACTCCAAATACGACACCCTGTACGAAGTCCAACAAATGATTCTTAATGTAAACATTAATGAAATATGCCGCCGCGCTCATTTTCACTGGTGGGTTTGGACTGTATGTTGAGCTTATTGAGCCTGTTGAGCCTGAGCCTGTTGAGCCTGAGCCTGTTGAGCCTGATGTAGGAGGGTTAGTTGATTTGATTGGTGGAGGAATGTATACCGAAGGACGAGGTGGTCCCGGTTCCAGTAACTGGAAACCTAAGAACATATTCCCGTTTAGGTCTACGTATTTTTCGGGGTTGTCCCTAGCATAGATATATCTATTGAGGCTAAGCGGGTCTATCTGCGAACCAGCATGGCTATCTTGGCTGATGAATCTCGAGATAGCAGGGTCGTAGAATCTCGCCCCGAAGTAGTAAAGTCCAGTCAATAAGTCCTGAGGCTTGTCGGTATACATGAATACGCTAGTTCCTGTCGCGTTAACCGCCTGGCCATAGGGCACAAAGTTGCAGCTGAAGGTAATATTGACGATTGGTGAAGTGATGAACCTAACATTCCCAAGGGCATCTTCATGGTAATAGCACGGTGTTCCAGCTGCGAGTTTAGCAACCTGGAGGCCATTGACATAGAAGTAGTCTGTGATCTGGCCGCTTGTGAAGTTCTCGTCATAGATTATCACCCCACCATCGTATACATATATGGTCGTAGTGCCATTGTTGTTTGCCATAATTCGCCTGCTATCGCCACTGTAAACATTTGACTGGATCAACTGTGAGTTGACCGTCACGCTAGTGAGCCTATTTTCATAGTCGTAGGTATAGTTTCGGTTAGTAGTTCCGTCCGTCTTGCTGAGCATGTTTCCATTGGCATCATAGGTGAAGTTGCAACTACCCATTTTTGTGAGCCGGTTGAAGCTGCCGTAGACAAATGACGTATTGACTCCATTCTGCAAGGTGCTAATCAAATTGCCAGCAGGGTCATATGAATAATTGAAGACACCCCATGGTCCTGTAGCAGAGATCAGCCGACTTAGCCAGTCATAGGAATAGACTTCATTGTTGATTGAAAGGACGTTTCCAACACCGTCGTATGTGTAGTTTAGATCCAGCAGAGTTGTCCCATTGTAAGCAGAAAGGATTCTAGTAGGTCTATCCCTAGCGTCATAGCTGTAGCTTGTGGTTACATTGTTTCCATATTTGATGGTGTTCATCTTATTGTCCACGGTATAGGTGAAATTGGCATAGCCTCCGACTGACGAAACTCTTTCAAGCGGATCGTAAGTGTATGAAAGCGTTGTGTTGTCCGGGTATATTATCGATAGAATGTTGCTCGCATTATCATATGTGTATCTCGTGGTATACGAGGTACCGTTTATGACATCAGTCTCGTTAATCAGTCTGTTCCTTGCATCGTATGCGTAGAAGGATGACGCACTAGCACCAATTTCGTTCAGGCAGTTCCCGTTCGCATCGTAGGTGTAATTGACAGTGCTTCCGTCAGGATACTTGACTTGGGTGAGACGATTCAGTGAATCATATGTATAATTGATTGTCCTGCCCATTGGATTAGTATTAGCGATAAGGTTGCTCACGTTGTCGTATGTCGTGTTCTGGCTGGTGCCGTCTGGGTAATTGGTCGTTATGACACGGTTCAGGTCATCGTATTTATACGTGGTTCTATTTCCGTTGGCATCTGTCACTGACAGCAGATTGCCCAGCTGATCGTAGGTATAGTTCGTTTGGCAATAGGATGTCGAGCTGTAATACTGCCTTACCCAGAGCAAACGGCCCATCCAGTCGTAGCCATACGAGGTGGAGGGGGTGATTAGCGACGCCTGAGATTGTACACTGCCAACCGATGTTATGGTTGGCTCAGGAAGAGTGTAATTCCTTACGGCAATCCAGTACATCATCAGGGTTGAAGTACCGCTAGGTGTGTAGGCATAGCCATCCATGCCAACACTTGCATTGCCACTGGCTATGTTGCCTGCTGCTGTGGTCGAATTGCGGTTCACGCCATCAATGAGAAAGGTCACGTTTGTTGTTTGCCAATCCAATTCTATGATGTGTGTAGAGTTGTCAAGCGGGTAATAGGCGGTTACATTCAACCCATACCCTGTTCCAGAGCCCTTTGTTTTTGCATAGTCTACAGAAGTTGTCGAGGTGGCATAGGCAAATATATTCGGCGCATACGTGGACTGAGAATCGTTGCCATCCCAAACGGTTGAATTAACAAACCCACTTGGCGCTTGAATGGTTTCGCCGCCGCTCCTGCAGACTGAGCCATTAAATATAACTGCACAACCAGGTCCAAATGTCGATTTTGATCTAATGCCTCCGGTGACTCCATAAGAGTTAGACTTCAGACTCATCTTGAGACTGTTGTTTTGGGATAATGTTACATATGTGCTGGTATGAGTTGACCATAATGCGGAATTTATTGAGGTTCCAGTAAAATTGTCAAAGAAGGGGAACGTGTTGGACCCATTGCTTAAGCTTGAGGCAGATGGGTTTCCGCAGTAAATGTAGAATACAAAGCTTGTGTTGCTTACTATTTTATCATCAATTTTGAACCAGAAAGTTGCATTTTTGCCTGGATATACTGATTGCGCCCAGTAATTGTAGATTCCTGATCCATTCTTATATACGAACCTGATGTCGTTGAAATCCGCACGCGTCATGTTATTCAAATATACAGTATTTCCTGAGTTTGTACCCGTTCCATTAATGATTGTTATCTTAAACTGGTAGCCGACCACATCACCACTGGATGAACCGCCTACCGTAACAGGTATGCGGTAGGTAAAGTTAGCATTCCACCAAGTATCAGGGGGATTATATCTGGTGTAATTACAAGCATTCTCGTCTATGGCATTCTGGATGTTGCTTACATAATCGTATGAAGCGTTCGCCGTTGTTCCATCTGGATTGATGGTGCTGATCAATTTCCCGAGGGAATCATAGATGTAAGAGTAGCTGCTTCCGGAGGCAAGCGTGTGGGTAGAAACTTCATCCAGCCAGTTGTAGGTATAATTCTCTGTGGAATAAACCGCGCTTCCATTGTAACTTACAACCTGAACAAGCCTATCAAGACCGTCGAAGACATCCTTTATAGAATTTCCATTTTCATCAGTTAATATAATGTAGTTGCCAGTGTCGTTGTAGACATAGGACTTGCTCGCAACAACACCGCCGACTGAAGGGAACGTTACAGAAATGAGCCTCCCGATCTTATCGTACGCGTACGTTGTGGTGTTTCCTATCAGATCAGTGCTAGTTAGTTTCACACCCTTCGTGAAATTGTATGTATAGCTTGAGGTAACGTTCTGAGACCCTACCATGACACTTTGCTGCGTCAAATAGGCAGAGTTGTAGGATGGGGAGTACTGGTAATACGTCGTCCTGTTAAGAGAATCTGTGGACGTGAGCACATTACCATAGGCGTCGTAGGTCCAGTTTGAAAGGAGCCAACCACCATTGTGCAGTTGTTTTTGCTGCAGTAGATGACCGTTGGCATCGTACAAACTGTAGGATTCAATGTTATTAGAGCCAGAACCGTTCTGGAACTGTGCCTGCCCTAACAACAGGTTGTGAATGTTGCTGTTGATCGTCTGGCTATAGAAGCCATTGGTAAAACCCGAGGCTCCTGGGAAGCTGTTGGAGGTATTGGTATTTGAGTATGAGAACCATGATTGGTGACCATCGTAATCAACGGAGGATATGACATTGCTCCAGTTATCATATGTGAATATTGAATAGGCTAGTAGCACATTTGAAGGGGAGCAAATACTTGTGAGGACGATCCTTCCAGCCAAGTCGAAGTAATTTTGATGACTTAAAATAATATTTCCATTTTGATCCTCCGCTATTTCAATTTCTGCCAATGGATTGGCGAAGTCGTACAGCGTATAACCCTTTATCGAGAAACCATCAGAGACGGTCGCGTTGCACCATTGTACCTGACCGTTGAGCAGGCTATAATTGAAGCTGGTACTCCTTGAAAGAGAGGCGATTGAGGCGTTAATGTTCTGCAGCGTTACAAAATAAGTTAAAGCCTCAGTTCCAGTAGAATTAGTACCGTAAGTATAGCTTGTTAGACCGCCTGTTGGATAGATTACCTCGCTGATTAACCAGTTGTTTATGCCAGTGTTGTAAACGTAGCTAACAGTTCTGTTCAATGGATCAGTGACGGACACCAGGTTGGAACCGGAATAGGAATAAGTCCAGTTGCCCTCGCCGGTCACTATTGTAGCAAGTTGATTGTTAGCGTTGTACACAAAAGTGACATTTCTGCCAACCGTGTCCGTTATCTGGGAAATTTGGTTGAGGTTGTTGTAGGAAAAGGAAATTGCATTGTTGCCACTCGAATCTGTAATATTAACCAACAACTTTGAAGAGTCAAAGTGGTAGTCAGTGCCTGACACAGAATAGAGGTCATAGGAGCTGCCATTGTTGTTCACAAGCTTGAAACACTCGCCATTGGTGTTCAAAAAGACATTCCCACTCCAGTTATATGTGTAGACTTGACCATCCCACAAATGGAAGTAGTTTTGCCCGAACCACGGAAAGCTCAGCGACCAGCCGAGCCCAATGTTTGTGGCGGTATAATTGTCATAGAGGTACGGAGTAGTGCCAATGAAAGCATAGGGGGTAGAGAATACCCGGGTAATATCCAAATCTAGGCCTCTGCCAGACAGGCTGAAGTCGGTCTGCTCTATGCCGAGCAGCCCGTTTCCTGGTGAGACGTACTCAGATTCGTGCGTGAAATAATCCTCGTAGGGTGAAAGACCGGGTTTGCTCCAGGTATTTTTTGATGTTGCAGCATTCGGGACTGTCACGGGTATTACAGCGGCCCTGACCGAATATGGACTAGTGCCTGAAGTCCATTCGCCAAGGACATAATTGCCAAAGACCGCTGGGGCCATCGTCAACCAAGCGGCATTCGTCTCGGACGATGAGAAGATCATCGGCGCCGTCCACGTATTACCTAAATCTGAAGATATTATGTATGACATCGTTGTCGAATTGCAATAGAAGACGTAAAGCGTATTCACGCCGTCGGTGGATATGCCTGCAAAATTGGAAGAATTGTCTAGTAGCCTAGACGATCCCCAAGATCCGCTGGTTACATTGAATTTTAGAAGATAGATGCCCGAGGAATTAGAAGCTGCCTCGTAGGTCACGTTGCCAATTATGACCGCCTGCGAGTTGGTGATGTTGTAGTTGTCGGCCGTTGCTACAGAAGACCATGTGCCTCCATTATTGGTGGAATATACTGCTGTGATTGGCCCGCCTATGCTTCCTTGCGGTTGGGCACCATCCAAACAGATGCCAGTACCATATAATAGCACTATTGTGTTGCTTTGCCCTAATAATTGGCTGTTGTACGCACAATTGCTGACATTGACGTTGTAAATTTTTGCGTTGTTGTTCCCAGCGGTGTCGCATCTGTACACAACGATGTGCCATTTGCTATCCGTTGATTCTTGCATGAAGGATAAGTAGATGTACCCTGATTGATTCACATAAATGCTCGGCATTGCAACGCTGTAGCATGTAGAATCGCTTGAATTCTTAATATCATTATTGGCGCCGGGCCAATTATTTATCCAAACGTTCCCGCCGGTATTAGCCCATGTCACGGTGCCATTGCTGTTCAGTGTCCCCGTATCTAATTGAAATTGGTTAGTTCCATAAGCTATTACCATGTACAAGGTATTTCCAATGTTTGTTATCGCAAAGTAAGAACCATCATACATTTGATTTATATTATACATGAACGACGTTGGTCGAACCCAAGTGTTTCCAGAGTCACTGGAACTCGAATAGAAAAGACAGATACCAGGGGCCGTATAAAAAGCCCACATATTCTGATTGGCGCCTATGATTTTCGTTTGCATGTCGGATGAAGTGGCATACCGCTCGACTGAGTTAGCAACAATTGTTGGATCTATTGAGAAGAAACCCGATGGCACAGTCCATACTACGGAATTAAGCGAGTTGTTAAATACTGACGGATAAGCCTTCAGGCTGTCTGACCAGTCAAATCCTATGCCCGATGTTATGCTAGCACCGGTGTTTGGACTGGACAAGACAGAGGAAACAGCTACATTGGATGGCTGCTGGTTGAGTTTTAGTCCCACCAATCCTTGGCTACCCCCCCAAGTGGCATTGCCTTCAATTGTTATTTTCAGCCCGCCTGGATAGCCAAAGCTGGTAAGCACAGAGTAGACAATGGAAACATCAGCCAATGTACTACTTCCTGAGAGTACGATAAACCGCTGGATGGCTACGGTACTGTTTGCCATCAGTGATGTGGTTAATTGCCCGCTGGGTAGACCTGTGAGAGTCCAACCAAGCGAGTCATTCGTATCATCAGATGCAAAAAATGTACCATTGGCACAAAAGACGTAGTGATGATGAGTATAGTTTCCTACAGGTTGTCCTTGGAACAACATGCCCGGGATCTGCTCATCTATGGTCCAGCTGCCGTTGATGGCTTGCAAAGGTTGAGAGGTTGAGGGCGGGGGCACGTTATTGGGCGGAAGCCCGCTATTCCAAGTATTGGTGCTGATGACTTGACCTGGCTGAAGGGATACAGCCTGATTGCTTGTTATTGAAACTGACCCTGAACCCTGTGGCGATGATGAGCTCAGATACTGGCTCAAAACGCTCTGGGCTGGCAAAATTGAGGACTGTGCAAATATAATCATAAAAAGGAAAAATACGATAAAACCTTTTCTTACTCCCATACTACCCACCCTTTTCCCCATCCCCCGTTTCACTAGCAAAAGAAGAAATGGGTAATGATTCTATCGCAAAAACATATATAAAATGTTGATCATTTATTAAAAAAATAGTTTATTTATAGATAAGATGTTAATAATATATCGCAGTGCTATACAATATTTAATTGTTTGACACTTTATTGAAGTTTTTGGCACCTAATGATTTGAATCCAAGGAATCTGTATCTAGATTGAAACTAATTAAATCCAAAAGTGTACTGATTGCAAATAGAACCTTACAAAAGTGCTGGATTGCAATTACCATCCAGTCGAATGGTAAAACCACCATCAGAACCGGAAAAACGGACCATCAGAACACGCTCTATCCTTATATTTATTAGACACATGGACCTTCAAGATTTGATGTCGAACCACACTCTACAAAGATCCTATTTCAGCGTTGAACCTCTGCTCTTTATGCAAGAAGGCGGGTTGCGCCTTTGTTACATGCTGCCTTCGGTTTCGAGTCTTTGTCCATTCTCTTCTTCTACGCGACTTCCTCAGGCTGCGACTATTGATATGGCAGGCTTGCAGAGGTATTGCACTTAAGATCAAACAGGACTTGACCAAGAAAATGGTTTGTTAAGTTAAGAATAAATCCTCCCAAAAAAAGCAGTTTATCCAAAAGAAGAAAAGTGGAAATGAAACTCATGTACTTTGTGTAATCGTCGGAAAAGGATACTTCTGTAGGATCTTAACAACATCGCTTTCATCAATTTTTTGTAAACCACTTTTTATGGCATCCTCAATAACCACTCCTGCGATCTGAAGTATTGTTCTTGGGGTTCTCTGACCAAAATCATGTATGTATTCTATGGCAGCATCAGTAAATGGATATAGATCCTCCATTTTCTTTCCAACAGTTCTGTGTTTTTTTAATCTTATTTTAATCATTTCCTTTGTGTCATCGACAGAGAAGATTTCAAGATTGACAAAACTATCTGGTCTAAGACGTTGCATAAACGGAGCGACTCCTCCACCACCCGTTGTCTTAGTCAGCTCTTTTTCAAGATCCGTTAAAAATTGCCAGCTGCCAGGAGTAATCGCAAATACTATTACTAAAGATGCGATCGCGCCTCCAGTTTTTCCATAAATATCGCCAATATCATCAAACATGCTTCGGAATGTAGCAAGTATCTTTGTAAGCTGTGTTTGGGATTTCACACCGACAACATATTCGAATTCATCCAACAATAAAAGCATATGATCATATTTCGCATATTTAATGAGGTATAAGAAATCATAAAAGATTTTTATCGCGCGTTCACTGCTATTAATCATCCGCCCCATGCCTATGGCGCTCGTGTCGTCTCTTTGGGCCTCTCCAGTAAGCAAATAAAAAGCAGACTCGCATTTATCTTCATCAGCTAAGGCTGAAAATAATATTTTGCTGTCTTTATGAATAATTCGCAACATTTGCCCTTGTATTGATGCTTTTACAGCAATTTCGTGTAGTTTATCTTTTCCTATATTTTGAAAAATTCTTCGCATTAAGTCCAGACCAAATTGTGAAGACGCCGCTTCCGCTTCCATTGCTCTTAAAGGCGCGCCCTTGATTGTGCTAACAACAAGAGTGGGAGGGAATTCTTTAGATTCTTCACTAAATTTCTTATAGACTCTTTGCACAGTATATGATTTCCCTTGTCCATAAGGACCAAGCAAGATAATAAATTGGCATCCTCCTCTTTCAAAATATTGTTGAATTGCACTTGTAAGCGCCTTCCATTCTTTCACCCGACCTGCCATTTCATACTCATGGGTATACGTTTCAAATGGAGGACCGTTTAAATCATATTTGGAAAAATCTACTGAATCCATTTGGTATCACTTCTTATCACGCATTATGATATAATAATAGTATCTTTCATTCATATGAAAACCACCTGCCTTTCTAGACATTGGCTCTGAAAAACCAATTATGTGTTCCTCATCTTCTTTTTTCATTTCTCTTAACAATCGGTCAAAATCTTCATCCCAAAGTCTGCCATCAAATGAAATGCTTGCGTTATATCTTAATTTAGGAATGGGCACATATCCTAAGGCTCCATCAGAAAAAGCAAGTTTATGATACTCATCAATAAGTATTTTCTTGAATTCAGTTTCATTTATTTTTGCTTCACTCAATTCAGCAGCTTTAATTTGATGTTTGTTGACATGAAAGATGTCTGTTTCGCCAATATCTTCAATAAACCCCACATATTTTAAATACCCCAGCCAGCGCATTAAGCGATTTTTATTAACAAATGATTCACCATATTCCATTGAGATAGTGTTCATCAAATTAAAAATGTTTATAGTTTGTTTTTGAGAGATGTTGGATATTTTATATACAATGTCTGAAACTGGGATATAATATTCTCTTTCAAGTCTCAATAAGTATTCGGCAAATGCTTTTCGAAAGCAGTAATCCAATATATTGCCTCTTTCTTCTAGTGATTTAGAAAGAAGAACTCGTCCTCTGGCTGTTAGAATGGTGTCATCCCCAAAACCATCAATAAGGTATAGATGTCTTAGTGTAGGCAAAGCAACTGCCCTTACGGAATTCTTTTTTGTCGGTTTCTTCTTTCGTTTGCTTGCTGAGCATAAAAAATCGTAAATAGAGTCGGACATTGCTGCATAGTTGCCATCATTATCACTTATTTTTTTAAGAAGAAATGGTATGGCCTCTGGTCTTGATTTTATCGGAGGTAATTGCTTTTTCATTGTGTTTGCTCCCAACATATTTTATAATAACCGCACTCCTCGCAATTGTCTGGATCCTTTGGAATACCCGGATCCTTTTTTGAGAGCATAATCAATAATTTTTGATCTCGTATCATTAAAAATTTTTTTCTCATCGAGTCGTCGATGCGCTCAAATGTAACATTCTCGTGGATAGGAACATGTCGCGAGTCGTCAAGATTGACATGCAAAACAATGCCACAATTCACTGGCATTCGAGTATGATATTCTATAGCTAAAGCATAGGCAGTAATTGTATGATAGTAATAATCTTGCCATGGTCCAATTTTAATATCGCCTACAACATTATTTTTATATACGAAATCAGGGGTGATTGGGGAGGAAAAGCCAAGTTTGGGTGCATGGAAATTTGGATTTATGCTTAATGCAAAAATCCTTTGAAAAAAGGCCTCCCCAACCGATTGATTCAATGCCCTTGAAAGTTCAAAATCAACTAAAGCTGCTGCAAGACGAATTTCATACGAATATATTTTTTCCATCTCTTTCTCTAGCGAAGACTGTAAACTTGATAAGTTCTCTTCGCCTAATCCTTCTTCTAGGATTCTGTAAATCGATTTATGTTTTGATCGAACCTTTTTTAGAATGTTTGTTCGATTTTTTCTTAGAGCTTTATCTAAGTTAAGGTCGCTTATCGATGTCGATGCAATTTTTTTTAGAATACTGTTCCATATTTCTTGGTATAGCGAATGGATCATTCGCCCTCTATATCTATCAAAAGATTCTGGCATTTTTTTTCCAATTGCGTATAGATATACGTCGCGTTGATTGCTGCAAAAATTGTAAGCAATTAAATTTACTGGCAATTTAATACCAATCAGTTCCGGTTGAGGGTATGTGAGACTCTGATATCCTCGATATTGAATAGTCGCACACTCTCGAATTGCTTCCAATTGATTTGTCGTTTGATCTAGAAATGGAATAAATATCATTAAACCTTGCCACTGGTTATCTCTAGAAAAATCTTAGCTTAAACCTTTGCATATTGTGCTAATTAGTTATTCCATTCCTTTTTTTAGTATGACAACGTACTCATGTGTTATGAGTCCGCCGGTACCATTTCTTTTTGTCATCATGCTTCTGGTTTTTATTGTATCTTTCAAGATGGCTTTTTCTTTGAAGCCAATACTTTGAGCTATTTCTGACAGCATCAGGTATGTATCAACTTTCTTGTTCAGCACCCTATTGTCGCCTACAACAAAGAATGCGTAGCCACCATTCTTTAGCAGTGGATATAGCTGGTTCAGGATTTTCTTCATCCTGTTAAAATATGCATAAACTGTCAAGCCTCTTTTGGGATTTTTTTTATAAGCATAGCTAACTAAACTATCAATAGGCTTGACGTCAAGTTTCCCTATAACTGATTTCTTGGACACTCTTTCAGTGCCTAATGAGCTCTTATCTAGGTCATTTACTTCTTCTTCGCTATATCCCAGCCAATAAAGCTCTAATTTTGAAGCCCGAATGTATTTTTGGGCTGTTAAATAAGGAGGCGATGTAAAAATGATGTCAATGCTACCGGGCAAGATTGCCTCAGCGCCATCTTTTTCTATCCTGCCTCGTTCAGTAAGCTTACCTTTCTTTATGTTTGCTACATCGTCCCAGATAATCTCGCACCTGCAATCATTCGAAATGCTTTTTCTTATGGCCCCAAGCTTCACTTTGTTCTTCCTCACCGCATCCTCGAACAGCCCCCAAGTATCCGGATTCTCTGCTGTTTCTAAGAAGGAGGTTACCTTAGCATATTTTGACGAACTTTTTCCATATTTGTATGCTTTCAGCAAAACAGGTGGGGGTATGAATGGATCTGCCCTGGAGGATTTTCTTATTATGCTGCTGAAGCAAACCCAAAAGAAGTCTCGATAATCTGCTGGTGCATCCAATTTGTCAATGGCATACCTTAATCTTGCCAGACTTTTTTTGGCGGATTCTGAAAACCAAATATCGATCCTTTTAAAATTAGGAATGCTATCTTGAAAGTTAATCTTTTTGGAGTATGCCTGCTTAATCGATGCCAAGCTCGAGTCGATTTGCTCCAAATTCAATGGTGTTACTTTTACCTTAGCAATTAGCCGAGCAAGAGGGTTTATGTCAACCCCCAAAGCCCGCCTCCGGATTATTGGATTTATTATGGACTCTAGCAAGACCGTTCCGCTTCCGGCAAAAGCATCCAAAACATAGCCATTAAGGTGCTTCAAGTCTTCAAGAGAGAGCAAAAAAAGCGGTATATATGGGTAGATTTTCCCAGGGTAATAATGAAGGTAGTGGAATTGACGGCTGTCATTTATGGTGTTCACATTCATTGCTAGGAATTCTTTTTTGAAGTCAAAAGCTATTGGTACCTTGCCATTTGCCAAATAATCTTCAGATAATCTTTTCAAGGTAACACGTGAATCAGTAACCAAGATCAGGGCACCTTAGCCAGCATTCCTTTTATGAGTTTAAGAGTTATATGTGATTTGTCGACGTCACGGCAGTCGGGGTGAGGGTAATTTAGTGTGTGCATGCTACCACTTAATATTCACACACTCCTTATCCACATAGCTAACTGCAATTAGAAGCAGTGTGCCACCCATTAATACGCCAATAGACTGATGGTGTTTTTTATAATATACTCCTAGACTGTAAAACAATGGTTTCTGATGAAGGTTTTTTTCAGTTTATTTTATGATAGCATGGATAGATATGATGCTGTTGAACATATGCATGATTCACCGTCTGAATTTTCTAATCTTAATCAAGGCAATATTTTCAGCCTAGCCTTATCATAAACTTGCTTCAGGTTCTCAAGCGAGTAGTCTGTATAATGCCTCGCCAGAACGGAACGCGGGATGCGTCCTTGGAAGGCATCAATGAACCTGTCAGGAACCCCTAGACGGGCCATCTCGTTGGCGAACCAGAACCTTAAAGTCCGGGGAGTGATTTCCAAGCCAGTCGCATATTGTGTTTTTTTGAAGATATAGTCACGCTGTAACGAAGGCAATGAGAAGAAATACCGGCTTTTCTTCATTCTTCGTAGCTTCAGATATTCTCTTAGTACCTCTGCGGCCTCCACGTTAAAGAAAGAGTACCAGGTGTGTTTTGTCCTGCTTTCTTTTGTCGGAAGGATAACCCTATTTTCAATGTCTATTTGGTCGGGGTAAAGATGGAGGACCTCATTCCTTCGCCTGCCAGAGGTTGCATAAAGAATGAACAGGCTGCGTTCCAAGCAATCAGGAAGTGCATAATAGAACTCGGCGAGTTCCTTTCTTGTGTAGAGCCTCGGCGGGGCTGCCTCTGACTTGTGAAGCCTGAAGGATTCGATCAATTCTCCCTCCTTCAGATAGTCCCGGAAGAAAATTCGGAGTGATTTCACGAAGTTGTTGCAGTTGTTTGGATTCTCGACGGTGGATAGGAAATGCCTGATATTCAGTGTCGTCGGGGAACCCTGGCACGCCTCCAGTATGCGGCGGATCCTTGCCCTGTGGTTGAGCGCTGTCGCCCTGGCCAGGCGGAGGTCAACCAAGCAGAACTCCAAAAAGGAATCGAGCTCCCCCTGATACGGCGACTGTACCGTACAATGTGTCAACTTTCGCCCCGGTGACCTTTTTTCGATGAAGCCTTTTTTATCGCAGCCATTTAAAGAGTCCAAAAAAGGCTTCGTCCCTGCGGGCCCGCCATTGAAACTTTTTACAGAAAAAGTTTCATCAAAAGGCGGCAATTCTGATGGCTCTGTTGATATATAGCATTTTTTATTATGGTTTTTAATTGGAGCCTCCATGGAGTGGCAAGATATAATAAATGTTGTGAACAAAGTCCGATAGAGTCAAGAGAAAATGAGGAAAAAATGAGGTGGAGGTTTCAAGATGGAGGATAGCCCCTTCGGTTTGTTCAGGAAGGAGTGCGTCGCTTTAATTACAGACGCCCTTAGACAAGAGGGGCTTCTAGAAAAGGAGATTAGGCTGACGGTGCCGTCGGACTCTGCATATGGGGATCTCAGCTTTTCAACATTCGCACTTGGAAAAAGTGCAGGAAATGACCCAAGGTTGATAGCTGAAGGGGCTGTGAAGAGGATCGAAGCATCTCATAGAGAGCTTGTAGGCAAGGTCGAGTCTGCTGGGGGAGGTTACGTCAACTTCTTCATCGATTTGACACGTTTCGCGGAACTGACCCTGGGGGTCATCGGGGAGAAGGGAAGGAGTTATGGCTTGTCCACGACCAAGAGGGGTAGTGTGATCGTGGAGCACACGAGTGTGAACCCTATACACCCCATACATGTGGGCGGGGCGAGGAACGCCGTAATTGGAGACTGCCTTTCTAGGATCCTCAGGGCAGCAGGGAGGGAAGTGAAGGCGCACTTCTACATCGATGACGTTGGCCTTCAAGTGGCTCAGGCAAGCTACGGTTTGGGGATGGCTGGCTCCGCTCGGGCGAAGGAGAAGAGTGACCATTTCATCGGTTTCATCTATGCTGTTACCAGCTGCGCCATGAGCATTAAGAGGCTGCGCATGGAGATAGAGGAGCTGAAAGTCGGCTGCAAAGACGAGGAAGCACGGGGGAAGATTGGGGAGCTCGATGACTGGATAGGGGCAGCGGCAGACCTAAGATCAAAGGATGAGGAACTCTTTGACAGGATATCCGACAGCATCTGTGCCGTTCAGGATCCGGATTCAGAGGTGAATAAGCTCCTCAAGAGGTACGAGGAAAAGGATAGCGGAGCGGTCAAGCTGATCAGGGGGCTTTCTGAGCTTGCCCTTGCAGGTTTCAGGGAGACGCTGGACGGGGTAGGGATCGCGTTCGACAGCTGGGACTGGGAGAGCGAGATTACATCATGGAGCGGCAGTGCCGAGAAGGTGGTCGATAGGCTTGCCAAGACTGAGTATGTGGAGGTCGAGAAGGGCACCTACGTACTGGACTCAGAGCTTGTGGCTACCAAGCTGAAGCTCAAGGAGAAGTACGGGATAAGGACCGAAGTCCCGCCCCTGACGCTCAAGCGATCGGACGGAACTACGCTCTATACGACAAGGGATATCGCCTACACGCTATGGAAGTTCGAGAGGGCGGAGGAGGTCATAAATGTCATATCCATCGAGCAGAAGTTGCCACAGCTCCAGCTCAAGCTGGCGCTCTACGCCCTTGGGGAAGGCAAGCTAGCAGACAGGCTCGTCCACTTCAGCTATGAGCTGGTCCACCTCCCGGGGTACAAGATGTCAGGCAGGAGGGGGAGGTTCATAGCCTTCGATGATGTGCTTAGCGAAGGCGTTGATAGGGCGTTCAGGGAAGTCACCGAGAGGTCACCACACCTCAGCGAGGAGGAGAGGAGGAGGATAGCGGAAGTCGTAGGCATAGGCTCGGTGAGGTACGCGATGATCGCTGTCGCCTCTAACAAACCTATAACATTCACTTGGGACAGGGTTCTAAACTTCGAGCAGAACAGCGCCCCCTTCATACAGTACGCGCACGCCAGGGCGAGCAACATACTGGCAAAGGCGGGGAGTGATCCGGCAAAATGCGGTCCGCCAGACTATTCAGGGGTCCAATCTAATTATGAGAAAGACCTCATAGTGATGCTGAGCATCTTCCCCGAAGTTGTCTCGGATGCCGCAAGGACCCTAAAGCCTGAGATGCTGGCTGAGTTTGCGAACAATCTTGCATCGAAGTTTAATCTCTTCTACGATAATATCCCTGTGCTCAAGGCTGAAGGAGGAATCAGGGCTGCAAGGCTCAATCTTGTCGAAGCCACCAAGCTTGTCATTGCCAATGCACTCTCGCTAATCGGGATAGAAGCGCCGTCAAGAATGTAGGGATGGGGCAATTGAGCTATCACATGTTCCACCACGATGAGGAAGAGAGGAGGATGTGGCAGAATCCGGAGCAGATCCTTGCCGAGATCGGGCTGAAAGAAGGTGACACATTTGTAGATGTAGGCTGCGGTGAGGGATTCTTTGCCATCCCAGTTGCCAAGATCGTTGGGGGGAGTGGGAAGGTCTTCTGCGTCGATGTTCATGGCGAGTCAGTCGAGAAGGTGAAGCAGAGGGTGCAGGCTGAGGGTTTAAACAATACTGTGGCTAAAGTTGGAAGGGCGGAGGATACCATCTTTTGCGAAGGTTGCGCAGACGTGGTGTTCTTCGGAATAGACCTGCATGATTTTGAGAATGCCCCCAAGGTTCTGGCGAATGCCAGGAGGATGCTGAAACCCAAGGGGAAGCTTGTTGATTTGGACTGGAAGAGGAAACTTATGGGCAAGGGCCCGCCCTTTCATATAAGGTTCAGCGAAGAGAAGGCCGTCGGGCTAATTAAGGAGGCTGGTTTTGAGGTGCAGTCGGTTAAGGATTCAGGCAAATACCATTATCTTATTGTAGCTAGGCTAAAATGAAATTATATAGTAAGTTGCTTGAACCCAAAGGGCCAAGTTTGGGCCGTTTTTCCACAGAAATAACGGACTTTAGGCTAATTCAGATCCCAAAAAAAATAGAAAAGGGAGGATCGCTCGAATTTTTCAATCTCTAGGCACTACCATTTTTTTGCGATCCTTTGTTGCTCTAGGCCTAAGTCTAAACCTCTTGTGGTGGACGGGGCAGTATTTCCCTGCCTCGTCCGGATACCATAGGTGGCACAGTTTGCACCATTTCCTGCCTAGCAGGTAACCAAAACCTATTCCGCCATCGATCATCAATTTTTATCACTCAGCTTTGTTTTGGCTCTGTTTATTGATCTCACCAAGCTTATCTCGTAAGGTATCTCCAAGAGAGCACAATGCCTATCACTGCAAAGATCCCTGCAAAAGCCACTAGGTACATGAAATCGAATGTCAGGGTGGCCATGCCTGTCGCACCGAGCAGCAACTGCCTGCCGGCGTCAGTTGCGTAGCTGATCGGATTAATGTTCACAAAAGCTTGAAGCCAGCTAGGCATGAATTTCGATGGGAATAGGGCGTTGCTTCCGAAGAGCAGGGGCAGGTTAACCAGGTTGATGATCGCCATTTGGGTGTTCTGGTTGCTGGATCGTAGCGCAAGCATAATGAATATGGATGAGAATCCGAAGCATAGCAGGAAGAGGGCTGTGAATGATCCCAAGATGCCCAAAACGCTGAGATGCGACACGTCCATTCCAAATAATACTGCAATCACGAGCACTATCCCAGCCTGTATCAATGACCGGATCACGCTAGAGAATACCTTTGAAACGACAACGTTTCCCCGTGCGACTGGCGTGCTGAGCACCTTGTTCAAGATCCCAAGCCTGCGGTCCCACACAATTGACATGCCGCTGAACATGGCGGTGAAGAGCACAATAAAAGACAGCATTCCAACTGCTAGGAAGGAGAAGTAATCGGTAGTACCAAATGTGTTTAGCATGATTGTGTTGGAGATCTGGTCCAGCACTGCCTTCGGAATGTTTAAGCCAGGTATGTTGAAACTGCTACCGCTGAAGATGGATCCAATGTTAAATGCTTTTCCAAATAGGCCTAGCCAGAGTACTGGCTGGACTAATGTCATAAGCACCAACACTGGCGTCTTGTACCATTTCTTGAGCTCCTTGTTTGTAAGAGCCCAAAGGCCGTGGAACACGCTCTTGTTCAAGCCATTAGTTGGTTCCATTTTGGGGAGCCCAGCAGCCGCCTTATTTGAGCTTTCTGCCTGTCCAGTTCCGGGAGCTGTAGTCTCTTTGAAACCATTTTTCTGAGTGTTATTTTTTTCTAAATCCGTCTTCCAGGTCATGATCTCGCCGTCCTCATGGTTCTACTCTGCATCCTTACTTGCATCTTGTCAACATTCTCTTCCCGCAACGATTTACCAGTCAATTCGAGGTAGACCTGATCCAACGTTGGCTTCGTGAGGGATATCCTATTGACGTGATAGCCCTTTGTTCTTATCTCATCGATTATCAGCGGCGCCACCTCTTCGCCGCACTCGGCTTTAATGCGATATTCGCCTGGGGTGACCTGCTTCACTTCTTTGACTTTGCTAACCTTTGATATTGATTCTGAGAGATCTTGATCGGTCTCCACGATTCCCAATTCTATGATGTCACCGCCTAGGTTGTCCTTAAGCCCCTTAGGGGTGCCTATCGTGATTATCTTGCCGTTATCGATGATGGCTATTGTATCGCAAAGGCTGTCTGCCTCCTCAAGATAGTGTGTTGTCATGAAAAGGGTCATGCCAAATTCATCCTTCAGTTTGCGGATGTACTCCCATACCGCTGTGCGGGTCTGGACGTCAAGCCCCAGTGTTGGCTCATCAAGAAAAAGCAACCTTGGGTGGTTAATCAGCCCACAGGCGAGTTCAAGCCTCCTGCGCATTCCTCCTGAATAGGTGTCCACCTTGCGCTTCTTGGCGGCTTCAAGCTCCACGAGTTTCAGCAGTTCTTCAGCTCTCTCCTTCGATACGCTCCGTGGAATTCCGTAGAGGTCTGCACAGAGCATAATATTTTCATATCCTGTCAGCTCCTCGTCAGCTGTGTACTCCTGCGGCACGACGCCAATGTTTCGCCTGACTTCGTTGGAATCCTTAAGGATGTCATAGCCGCATACAGTAGCCGTGCCAGAGGTTGGCTTTAATAGCGTTGTGAGCATGTTGATTGTTGTGGTCTTCCCGGCACCGTTTGGCCCAAGAAATGCGAAGATCTCTCCATCTTTGACGTTGAAAGAGACGTCGTCCACTGCTTTGATCTTTCCATCGAAAGATTTGGAGAGATTATGCACGTCGACAATAATTTGCGTGCCACTATCTTTCTTTGTCATGTCAATTTCTTGAGCTATTGTCATTTATCATCAACTCCATTCATTTTTTGGCCAACGAATTATCATTCAATTTGCATTCCGATTTCTTTTTAACTTCTTCCAAATTACTCATGGACCAGTTGAGCTGTCTTTCGAGGATCAGGGCATATTCTCTCAAGACATATTGAAGATCGTTATAAGAGAGCGTGCTTTCCATAGATTTCACGATTTCTTGGTTTATGGTAAAATACATCTGTGTTCCGTTGATTAAGAAATTGGAAACATTCTCTGGTTCTATGAATTCTATGAAGATCCGGCGCATTGAACTCCAACGTCGCCCTGCATCCTTAAAGAAATCTTTGGTCTTATGCAAAAAAGCGCTGCCCTTCGGCGTAATCCTGTATACGCATTGGGATGTTTCTCCTTTAGCACAGTCATCTGTTTCAATATATCCATGATCTTCCAGCTTTTTTAATACGGGATATATTGAGCCAGCTCCAGGCCGCCAAGTCCCATCAGTTTTGTTCGTGATGTCTTGAAGGATCTCGTAACCATGAGTTGGCTTCTTTGCGATATGGTGTAGCATGTAGAACATGAGCAACCCTCTGGGAGCGCCCTGAGGGCGAGACATCGAATCAATGCGCACTTGTTTTCTCTTTTGCGCAGTCACCTTTTTCTTGGACAATTTTGGTCGACCATAGATTACAGTATTGGGATATAAACATATCGGATACGATATAGTTTTTTATATAATAAAAAAGATTTCAGGATTAAAAGCGGGTCCGGAGGGATTTGAACCCTCGACCACCGGCTTTCTCCGTCGCCTCCGGAGGCCGGCGCCCTGATCCAGACTGGGCCACGGACCCCTTTGCACTATTAGTAAAAAGCTCTATGAAAGATTAACGTATGTATATCAAGAGCACGGCGAAAATGACGATTACTCCGATCGCATAGGCAATCAGAAGCTTCCGCATCTTGTTGGACCGGCCTATTTTAGACTGCTCCTTCTGGTACTCTGGTTTGCACTTGAGGCAGTAACTCCTTCCCTGTACCTCTATCATCCTTCCGCAGTACAGGCAGTGCCTGTGGGGGAATATGTACGGTCTCCTTGCCTTCTCTGTTCCCGACACCTAGTTTCAGCTCCAGTATCAACTCATGCCTGCTGTGGTCTGAGCCATTTCCTTAAGCCGGTCTATTCTCTTCGAGGTTAAGGGATGAGTGGAGAAGAGCTCCAATAAGGCATCCCCACGGAAGGGGTTGACAATCCATAGCGGGCTCGTCGTGGGATTGACTTTCATCTTGACGCCACTCTTTGCAGCACGCTCTATCTTACCGAGGGCACTCGCAAGAGCCAAAGGCTTCCTGCTGAGCATCGCCCCTTCCCTATCCGCGCCATACTCCCTGTCCCTCGATATTGCTGTCTGAACGAGCATAGCTGCTAAGGGCGCCAAGAAGCTGACAACCAGCGCAAGGATGCCTGCATTGTTATTCTTGCTGTTACCGAAGAAAGCGCCGAATCTGCCCGCCAGTGCCAAGTAGCTTATTGCGGCAGCTATGGTGGCGGCGACTGATGCTATCAGTACGTCCTTGTGCTTTACGTGGGATATTTCATGGCTGAGGACTGCCTCGAGCTCGTTTTCATTAACAATTCCCATCAATCCTGTCGTTACTGCAACCACTGAATTGTTTGGTCCTCTGCCAGTGGCGAAGGCGTTAGGTGCGGGTGAATTGATTATTGCAACCTTTGGCGTAGGTAGCCCAGCGCTGGCTGCAAGCGAAGAGACTATGCGATAGAGCGTAGGCTGCTCGCTCTCGCTGACTATCTTTGCGTGGGACATGGAGAGCGCTATCTTGTCGCTGAAGAGATACGAGAAGGCATTTAGGAGCAATGCAATGACCAGCGCCCCCAAGGCCCAAAGCTCAGGGTCCCCGAAGAACAAGCCGATGACATAGCCTACCCCCACGAACAGTGCGGATAGGACTGTCATCATCAGAACAAGCCGGATCATTTACAAACCTCACGAAGGACATGCAGAATTTCGCTTATAAAAATATCGCACTAATTTAGTCTTCTTCGCCGCCGACCTCGGCGTAGTAGTACTCGTTGATCTCTTTCTGGTACCTGTCCAGCCATGAATCCTTCTTGTTTACCCTTGGCCTGCTGGTGTCAGGGTCACGCCTGAAGGTTATGCCGAGCCCCTTGAGGAACTGGTTCATGCCCTTTCTCAGGCCCTGTGGCGGATGGGCAACACCTGACCTACCGGGCTCGCCAGAGAAGACCATCACGCTATCGGCAAGCAGGTCGTTGGCGACGATGTCGTGCTCGACCACGAAGGCTGCGGAGCCAATCTTCTCAGCCACCTTGCGCACGGACTTCGAGACTGCAAGCCTATGCTCAACGTCGAGGTGTGCAGTGGGCTCGTCCAGCAGGTAGATCTTTGCTTCGCGGGAAAGGCATGTGGCTACAGCTATCCTCTGGAGCTCACCGCCACTGAGCGAGTTGGCTGCCCTGTCCAGCAGGGGTGCCACATCGAGGGGGGTGTATATTTCTTCATTGTGCCAGGGGTCTGCAAGGAGGGCGGGGCTTATGGAGTTCAGTATCTCTCGAAGAGATCTGTCTGTGTTTGGCACAATGTACTGTGGCTTGTAGCTCACTTTGATCCCACCCTCAGCGATCTTGCCGGTAGTGGGCTTGGTGATACCAGCTATTACCTTTATGAAGGTCGTCTTGCCGGTTCCATTGGCGCCAACTATCCCAACGACCTCCCCTCTGTGGATCTCACCTGTTTTCGCCTTGAGTGTGAAGTCGCCAAGCACCTTCGTGAAGTTAGGCCACTTGAGCAGAACATCCTCGGATCTCCACTCGGTGGGGGCAGGTGAAAGGTGGAACTTTATGGCGTATGGCCTGAAGCGAACGTTCTCGTCCGGAATGTAGCCGTTGATGTAAATATTGATGCCTACGCGGACACCATGGGGCTTGGACACTATGCCGTAGACACCGGGGTTGCCATAGAAGAGTGCTATCTGGTCGGATATGTAGTCAAGCACCGCCAGATCATGCTCCGCCACCATGACGTATTTCGAAGCCTTTGCTAGGCTCTGGACCAGGGCTGCCATCCGCATTCTCTGGTACACATCGAGGTAGCTGGATGGCTCGTCAAAGATGTAGACGTCAGCCTCCCTCAGTGCGACTGCGGCGATAGCCATCCTCTGGAGCTCACCGCCACTGAGCGCGTGAATGTCTTTGTCCCATATGGCACCCAGCGAGAGCATGTCCGAGACTTCGCCGATTGCCCTCCTCTCGTCAATCTTCGAGAGGATCTCGCGGACGGTACCGGTTATCCTCTTTGGCGCTTCGTCAATGTACTGTGGCTTCGTGACTACGTGCAGCTTGTTCTCAGAGAGCTTCCTGAAGTACTCATGGAGCTCCGACCCCCTGTAGAACTTGAGGATCGATTTCCAGTCGGGAGGGGCGTCGTAAAGGCCCAGGTTGGGCATGATCTCCCCGCTCAGAATCTTCAGCGAGGTGGACTTGCCGGCTCCGTTTGGCCCGAGCAGGCCGACTACCATTCCTTCCCTTGGAACTGGGAGGCGATAGAGTTTGAAGGTATTAGGACCGTATCTGTGGACGCAGAGCTCTTCAAGCTCATCTGGAAGGTTTACCACCTTCAGAGCGCGGTAGGGGCACTTCTTTACACATATGGCGCAGCCAGTGCACAGGGTTTCAGCAATTATTGGAACAGTCATGGATGGATCGTACTTGATTGCCTCGGTGCCTGTTCTTACGATGGGGCAGAAGCGTATGCACTCCTTGCTACAGTCACCGGGTTTGCAAAAATCCGCATCCAACACTACTATCCTAACCACGTGCATCACCCGGCAGAGGGGGACTTATTCCATCTCGTTCTCTTCTGATGAGCCTTCCTCTTCCCCGCCCTCTTCCTGGAAGTTCTCAAGGAAGACCTCGTAGTAATCGGCCATGAGCTCGCGTTCCTCTTCTGTCTTTTTCTTTCCCTTCTTAATCTGCGGCTCCTCCACCACCAGCGTCTTCCTCCTCTTCCCCTCGTCCACGGGTTGGACGATCTTGTAGCCCTTGGACTCGCTGGCAGGCTTTTCATAGCTGCAGTTCCTGCAAAGCAGGAATATCTTTCCTTCCTTCTTTGTAGGTATGAGAAGCTTGCCGCACTTGGGACAAAATTCCACTAGTTTACCCCCGACATGCATAGAGGAGCTATTACCATTCTTCTTCTTCCTCGAAATCGTCTTCGTCCTCTGGCCACTCTTCCTCTTCCTCGTCCTCTGGCCATTCCTCTTCCTCATCTGTCCAGTCTTCGTCTTCTTCTTGCGCAAGATAGAACATAATGGCATTTTCCTCCAGAAGAGCGATCGGATAACGGTATGATTGGGATATTTAAGGCTACCGATGAGTATGGTATTATAGGCAGGGCTGGTCAGTGCGATGAGGATCAAGATGGCTCCGTGCGATGTCGCGAGGATACAGCGGGTGGGGGAGGCTGTGAGGGAGGGGGGCGTGATCATCTACCCAACAGACACCGTTTACGGCATCGGCGGCGACCCATTCAACGCGGTGGTTGTGAAAAGGATATTCGAGATTAAGATGAGAGATGAGAAACCAATGCCGGTTCTCGTCTCTGATCTGGAAGCTGCCAGAAGGCTCGTTGATGTGGATAGGCTTGGAGTTACATTGATGGAGATATTCTGGCCCGGCGCCCTCACGGTGGTTTTGAGGGTGAAGGAAGGTCTCCCGCCACAACTCACTGCTGGGAGTGGTAAGCTCGGCGTGAGGATGCCCAACCACGAACTGGCGCTGAGGATAATCGTGGCATCCGGGGGGGCGCTGATAGGGACCAGCGCAAACGTCGCGGGAGGGCAGCCAGCCAAGAATGTGGGGGAGCTTGATCCACGGCTGGTACGCGGAGCCGACGTAATTGTGGACGGGGGAGGTTCGACATTGGGGGTCTCCTCAACGGTTGTCGAGGTAGTTACAAAGCGCGCTAGCCCATCGGTGAGGATCTTGAGGGAGGGAGCGGTCAGGACCGAAGTTATTAGGGAGAGCCTTCTCAAGGCAGGCATTAGGGGGGAAGTAACAGTTGCATAATTTCAATCTTGTGGTCACAACGCAGAGGGGTAACGAGAGGGCCTGCATCAGGGAGCTCGTCATGCTCGTTGACGAAGCAGGGGGGCCCGATGTCAGGTTGAGGAAGACCTGGTATCCGGGCCTTATTGCAGGCACGGCGGAGGGCGACCCAGTCGAGCTGGTAAGGAAGATCAGGCCTCTGGTGGAGGAGGACCCATGGGACTTGAGGTTCATGCTCAAGCTCGTCCCTGTCCAGAAGAGCGTGCAAGCTGACGTCGTGAAGATAAAGGAGGCTGTGGGTGAGCTCTCTGGAGCGATACCAGCTGGATCCAGTTTCAAGATTTCTGTGAGCAAGAGGGGATCGGATCTAAGGACGGCGGAGATAATCAAGGAGGCCGCTTCTATGGTTGTCAGGAAGGTCGACTTGGAGAGACCTGACTGGATAGTGCAGATCGAAATCATCGATGACGTAGCGGGCGTCTCAGTTTTGCACGAGGACGAGATACTGTCAGTGACGAAGCTGCAGGAGAAAGCGATGGACGTCTAGCGGTGGACGTCTGAGATCGCCACCCTCTCCATGACCAGGGACTGCAAAGCCTTGATAGTCGAGCGGAAGAGGGGTTCAACGAGGGATATCTCTTCTTTGGATATCCCAAATTTCTTAATTATGGTTGC
>Ga0187881_10000856_pt1 | contig 34918 bp, 46 predicted proteins | sample June2016WEW_19_1_2_FD_133017 | JGI IMG/M metagenome (GOLD analysis project Ga0187881, IMG submission 133017) | Peatland microbial communities from SPRUCE experiment site at the Marcell Experimental Forest, Minnesota, USA - June2016WEW_19_100 | ecosystem: Environmental > Terrestrial > Soil >... | reverse complement strand
TTGCCAGAGGCGCCCGATGGCGAGGAGTGGCCCTTCGCAAAGGCCAAGTAACATCCACATGCTGTAGGTATATTGGATACTTCCACCTTGCTTAGGTGTGCCGAAGAGTCCGCCTTTACCGCCCTGGCCCGGAGGTTCCGTCCAGTTGCCCTGTGGAACCCAGGACCAGGCGAAGAAGATGTTGGGTTGGAGCCGGTTGCGCCCGTAGAGGATGGGGATGCACAGGCCTTCGATCGAAGTGTTTACCCGGTAGGAGGCCTGGAGGGTGCTGATCTTAGCCGCGGTGCGCCCGCTGGTGCCACGGCTTTTTTCCCCCATTAATCCGGACACAGCGCGCCCCTTTACCTTTTTAGGTAATCCTCATATACAGCGTTTGATTGTAAATGGAGGTCATGCAGGGCTTCCAAGACGTTTGTGACAACCTGGGCATCAGCCTTAGGAAGGGTCTTTATAATTCTTTCCAGATTCTTAGCATCTGCCTCGGATAAATGGACCTCAGGCCGTGTCAAATGAGTTTTACTTATCTGTTCCTGGGTCATTTTCTGGGTCGGGGGTAATGATGCCATCTGACCTGAGCAAGTCGATAGCAGCACTACCAGGATCGGAAGCATTAGCCACCTTTTCATGGTCCTTTTCCTCCTGGGCCCGGATCCGGGTTTCGGTTTCTTGAATCTCAGCCACTTTATGCTCGATGGCCTCGGCGTCCTCTCGCTGGCCTTCGGCTTGGTAAGCCTCCGCGGCCGCAACTTCTTTACCGTAGCCGAACCAACTGGCAACCAATAAAATAAATTTGATTAGGATTTCTTTCATGGTCAGATGATTCCCCTGATCAGATTTAGCAAAAGGATTAAGACATAAAAAGAAATCGCCCCGGAGCAGACTATTAGGAGCAGAAGGAGCCAGAGCCATTTATAGTTTTTGACCATCTCCCAGAATAGGACAAATAGAAGAATCAGGGTTCGCATCAAAACCTCCGGATAGTGATCAGAAAATAATAATCGCTCGATAACCAGGGGTCATCAAATGCCTGCTGGCCATTCCGAGTTGGGGCAGGGATGGGCCAGGACATCTGCCCTGGCCCTTTATCATCGGCTCCGGTTCCCCAGGCAGGCGCCGCTATTGCTTCCCCGGGATGAAATGGCCCAAAGGAGGCAGCACGAAAGGCTTCGCAATTCCTGATAGAGCCTTCGTTTCAGGGGTTGAGGCCGCCGCCGCAGTATTAGCGGCCTGGATGCTATTGTATGCCTGTTCGATTTTGGCATAATCCGTGCAGGCACCGTTAACTATGTCCGTGAAGACAGCCTCAGCAGCCGGGAGGCCAGCCGCAATCGCTATGGCCACGGGGTTGCCACTTGCCGCGAAAGCAGCCGCCACGCCATTGGCGGCATTAAGGATGGTCTGGGCATCGGCCTTCTGGGCCGCGGTCGGGTTGCAAAGCTGGGTCACCGCGGTATTAAACCAGGATGAAATTGTGCCGCCGCAGCCCGCCATGGGCAGGCACATGACCAGGATCACCAAAACTGCCAAAATTGTACGGATCAAAGTGAATCTTTTCATACCTGATACCCCCTTTAGTTTTTTGCGGTTGGCCGAGGGCCCCGCGTCATGAGGTTTAAACCAAGCTCCTGTCTGGAGCCACGGTATAGCTTTTTGCTTGAGTTTGCAAGAAAAAAATAGGTCACTTCTTCCCGGACATTTGGCGAGCCATTTCATCATGTACCAGGTCAATTTTGGCCCGGGTCTCTGCCGCATAAACCGGATCACGGAAAACGATCAGCTCGTTATTTTGTTTCTTCTCCCCAGAGTCCGAAAGGTTCGTGCTCCCGCCAACCGTATAGATACCGTCAATTACAAAGAGCTTGAGGTGGCTGATGGCGTGCTTGCTGCTCTGGCCGATTACCACATTATTACCGATTATATGAACCGGCCACTTTGCCAGGATCTCCCTTTCGTGTTTCCCTGCAGCCTGGGTTTTATCAAGGGCCAGTTGCACCGGGAGCCCCTCATTAATCAGGGCCTCGCGGAAAAGCTCGTCAATTTCATCATCATCCCAGCCGAACATGGCGCAGGCTATCGAAAGTTTTGCTGATTTTACGACAGCGGCCAAGGCCCCATGAACGTCATCCTCGGGGGCAAAAAACCTTTTCAGGTTGGTTGGGTAGCCGCTCAGGAATCCGGCTTTTTTGAAATTATCCAGGGAATCCCAACTTAACATGGTGACCTCCTTAATAGTTTTTTACTACTGCACCACCTTAAATTTATTGGTGCTCATCGGATTCCTCGACTCCGATTTCCTTAGCCATAACGTCCATCCAAGGTGGTTCATGTTACCCCCTCCCCTAAACCCTTAAAAACCTCAACATCAAACCTATAAGCGCCATGATAAAACTTACTGAGCTAACAGCAATGGCCAACACCATTGAGTTCTGTGAAGCCTTGCCCTCCATTTGATTTTTGGCATCCTGAAGGCTTCTCACATCATCATTAAGCCGGGTATGCGCCATATCAAATTCGGTCCTGGATAAATAAGTATTTTTAATTTCATTAAGGGTTTTCATATCGGAAGCTAATTGGGTAATGGCAACATCCGTTTCCCCTTTCTTCACAAACTGATTAGGGAAACCATCCATGCGGCGTTCCATGTCCTGTTTCGCTAAATTCACCGCCATCTGCATAGATTCTATGCGGGCATCAAATGCTTTATCCATAGCTCCCAGGATAGCCTCAAAATACTCCTTCTGGCTAACGCCATCGGCCTTGGTAAAATTCCGCTTTTCTTCGGTTGGAGTCATTATTTCTTTTCCTTCTTTGCCGGGAAGTATCGTGCGTTCCAGGCGTCAAGCCTGGCCTTAGTGTCGTCAAGCCTGGCCATGACCGCCGCTTGACCATTCTCTACCGATCGTATCCGGGTGTCCAACCCCTGATTCACCTGGTCGAAATGATTGGTCTGGGCTGACTGGCCCTGCTTTATGTCCGACAGGCTCCCCGTGAGGTTGCTGAAGCCGAAGCCCAGCAGGGTCAGGATGACTACTCCTGCCGCATAGAGGAGCGTTCGCTCTAACCATTGGGTATTCTGTGTCACCTTATCACCGCCTTTTGCTTGGGACAGGCCTGCCCTTCGGGGCTAGGCATTAAAGTTGCTCCTTTAATTTATGGATCACCAGGCCCTCCAGCGCCGTGCGCCCGCTGGTGCCGGCGGATTTGTTGCCCATCAAGCCGGACATTACGCGCTCTCATTAAAAGATGAAAAAATAATTTCCTGCACCCAGCGGGAAAGCCTGCTCCCGAATAGCATCTATCTCAGCATCAGAAAGCAGCGCATTAGCCACTACGAACTCATCGAGCCAGCTGCCAATACAGGAGTTGGAGTTATCCGATCCTAACCAAAAACTGCCGCTCCCTAATCCAAAGGCCACTATACTCGTATCGTAATTAGTCGCAATACCGCTCGCTACACTATAAACTCTCACATGGAGAGTATTATTAGTGTTATCTATAACAAAAGCAACATGATATATACCGAAAAGTAGAAAGGCGATTCCAGTATCATATACTGTTGTATCAGAAACTACGAATAGATGATTTGGGGCTGTACGGGCAATATAGGCAGAAATACCCCCAGTAAAATTATCAGTAACTTTCTTCGCCCATAAACCCGAATCAAAACTGGCCCCTCGTGCTGAAACAATAACCCAACCACACACCGTTCCTTTCTTGTTGGCACCAGAACTTATCCATGGAAAACCAGCAGAAAGATTGCTATCAGATATTTTAAAATAAGAATGATCGGCGGCCAAATATGCAGCGTCTGATCCTTCCATAATCCCAAAGGAGTCGAGCACAGGATTTGGCGAACCTTGTAAAGTAAGAGTATTGGTTCCATTACCGCCAGCAGCAGGGCTTGAATCAGTCGTCAAAGCCCCAGCCTCAAACCTCCATCTGGCTTGGAAGCGGTTGTCGCCTGTGAAAACATTGCCAGGGGATGCTGGGGCATAAGGGCCGGTATAAATCTGATTGAAGATGCTTTCGATTTCAACGAGATTCAGCTTCCGGTTAAAGGCCACAACCTCATCAATATTGCCACTAAAATAAGCACCAGGGTCGGCAGTTGCCCCGATAGCAAAGGCGGCAGTGCTGACATTTAAAGCACTTGAATAGGTATGGGTTAAATAAGTATAGGTACCTGCTGTTACATCATAAATTATAATTGTGCAGGTTTTATTGGTTGCCCCATCAATAATTACAGCAATCCTATACCAATGATTTAATGTAAATGTAAATATACTTCCCCAATTCCAATCAGCAGCAGTATTACTGGTGGCCCATCCAATTGAAAGAGATAGGCCGGTTACATCAAACACAAAACTAAAATTATTATTTTCCCATTTACCAATAACAACCCGGTCACTTGCTGTTGGCGATTCCGGCCGGAACCGGAAGGTAAAAGTGGCAAGTTTAGCGGTGTCACCGCTATTTAGCGGAAATCCTGCGGATAGGCTGGCGTCTGGGATATAGGCGTATTGGGTAGCACCATCGAGAAGGATCGAGGCTGCCCCTTCCTCAAAATTAACAGCATCGGCAATAGGGGCACCAACCAGCGTGAGGGTATTTGTGCCAATAGAATCCACATCCAAGGCCGCTGACTCGAAACGCCAGAGGGCCTTGCAGGATGGATCGCTGCCAAAGTTATTTGCTGCAAATACTGGATAGACCAGACCTGTCAGGCACGCGAAGGCAAGGACAAACCAGATGAGGGAGAGTTTGAACTTTCTCATTGTGCAAACCCTCCAGCGACAGCTACAAGTTTCCATGTGCTTTTTACGAAATCATAATCAAATCCGCAGCGCACCTCTTGACCTGCCACCGTAACTGCAGGAAGGGGTGTGGCCCCGGCCACATAGGCATTCCCCCATGAAATGGTCTGAGCATTTGTAGTTGTGAGGGCTAATTCATATTTCTGGAAATCGGTGGGGGTTCCCGAGGGATTATTGACTGTCAGGGTGCCAGCGGTAGCCGCAGGCATAAGAAGACGGCCAGCATCGTAGGAATCTCCATTTGGCGTGATCGAGGTCGAATCGGCGGTAAAGGTTTGCACCCGCTTGGTGATCCGTTTATTGGTAAAAGTTTGTATATCGGTAGTGCCAGCAATCAGACCGCTCACAGGAAAGGTTTCACCTGTGATTGCCAGCACCCCGGAAGTGGGGTCATAGGTGAGGGGTGCCGTCGGCGTGATCTGGGACTGGATGGAGGCCAGCTTGGCGTCGGCCTGATCAAGGCCCTGATTGAACTTGGCCCATTCCGTAGGTCCCGAGGCCCCCATGCTGGGCTTATAGAAGTAGCCATTGCCGGTCCACTGGCCGGCCTGGGCAGGGAGCGCCAGGACCAGAAGCAAGAGGACGATCAATCGCAGGGTTTTCATTCAGCTTTCCTCCAGGGAGTAAAGAACTTCACCGGGTATTTGGTAAGGTTCAGGGTTGATCTCAGGGCATTGTCCCGGACGCAGGCATTTATCGGATCCACGACGGCATGGATGATCTCGGGCCAAAGGACCACGATGGCTCCGTGGGAAAAGGCCCGGCCAACCTTCCAGATCGCAAGGTCACCTGGCTGGGGCGTGGTGATCTCCCGGGCGCCAAAGGCCAGGATCATCTCCAGATACTTCTCATCGGAGCGGTGCAGGTGCCATTGCTGGGAATAGTAGGGGATGGTCCGATCATCCGTGATGACCCCGGCCCCCCGGAAGACTTCCAGAAGCAGCATGGCGCAATCGACACCGCCCCGGCGCCCCTTGACCCGCCCCTGGTGATGAAAGGGCGTGCCGATCCAGGATTCAGCTTCGCTGATGACCGCCTGGCGCTGGGCTGATTCGAAATCAGCTAAGTTATTCATTTCATTACCTAAGTGGCAGTTTCGGGCACGGGAACCCAGGGAAATCCCCGGAATCTGGCCTGGTTATTATATTTGTTCGTGCATGTGCTGAGTGCTCGGTCACAGCCGGGCCATGCCCTGAAAGTATCCCCAGGTGCCGGAGCAGACAGGAGGGGAGGTGTCAAGGTGAAGGCCGAACCCGCATGGGTTTGGATGCCGGCGATGGTCCCCTCAAGGTCCCCGGAGGTGAATTGCAGCACCCCAAGGCTAAAATATCCATCAGGATAGACCCCGCTCCCGGATAGGCTCACGTTTAGCTGAAAGAGCGTGCTTCCGGATTGCACTTGGCCGACCACTTGGTAATTAGCCCGGTTCAGACCACATCCCTGACCATAGAGGGCGTGATTGCAGAGGCGCTGGTAAAGATTCCGGGGGAGCTTAATATCTAAGGTGTAAAGATGGCTGTCTATCTTGATCTGGGCCGTCAGACCGCCAGTGACCACCTCGGTAACCACGCCTGAAAAAAGCCTGATGACGCCGGCTGGCTCCCCAAGGATTTGACCTGCCTGAAACCATCCTGGAGGGGTAAACCAGCCGTCAACAAACCAGCCGCCCGGGACCGGATAGAAGGCTCGTTGCAACAGCAGATAGGCATTGTCCAAGCCGCCCTGGCGTAAGAATTGATGGAAGGGGATGCCATTAACCAGGTCGGCAGGGGTGGCGTAAGCATTGACCTGGAGGGTATCGGACTCCATGCCGAGTTTTAATTCAATCTTACTGTGATCCCAGAGGATCCCGGTTTGATATTCCTGGCCAGCGATGGTGAGGGGGATGTCGGCAGTAGTAAAACGCAGAACCTGGCCGCCCTCCGGCAAGGGACTCCCCTGAAGCGCGGCGCCGCCGCCGAGGGTGAAAGTATAAAGGTCGAAACAGAAGACCGGCTCGGTGCTCTGTAATAATGCGGCCAGGCCGGAAGTGACGCCCTGAGTTTTCACGATCCTTTCACCGTCTCGATCTTGATGCCCTTATGCTCCCAGATGTTTTTCATGAATTTCTGGATCTCGCTCAAATCTTCCTGGAAAAGGCACCGCCAGTAATAGCCGAAGTCCGCGGTGATCACAAAGCCCCTGGCCGGAGGCGCACCGAAAGTCAATAGTCCCGAGGCGGTCATGGCGATGGAATAAGTCGAGGGATCCTGGGCCACGCCGTTAAGATAGATGATCGGGGCCGGGAGGCTCTTGATATTGAAAACCGGCTCGACAAAACCACCCCAGGAGCGAATCATTTGAAAGGCGGTGGTATTCCCATCCCCGACCCCCAGCTCCTGGCCGGAGATAAAATTATCGTCGGGATCATCGAACAGGAAGGTGTCAAAGCGCCCGCGGCAGGCCATGAAAAGACCGATCAATGTTTGAAGCTCGTTGTAATAAACGCCAGCGAAATTCATATTATCCCGCAAACATGAATAGGGAATGGTGATCTCCCAGCGCGGGTAAAGCCAGTTGGCGATATTCTTTTTGAGCCCGCTCACCGACTCTTGCTGGATGGTCGAGAAAGTGGGCTGTTTGATTACCGGGAAGGTCATCCCGGGGAGATTTGGGAAGATGATATCGCTCATCCAGTAGTTCTCCCGCCCTGGCGCCGTCCAGTATTGATTGAATTTATGATGTGCCGGTGATTATCCTTTAGGAAGCCCGCCACTCCCCGCTGATCGATGGTATTGACGTGGAAATGAACATGGGTATCGCCGCCACCCCCACCACCCTGGTCCACCATATCCCGGACGCCGCCGGCCAGGTCGGCCGGAAGCACCATCTCCCGCGGATGGAGCAGGGCCAGGGTAGCCCCGGCAACATTCCAGCCGCCAGCGGCGGATGGCAGATCCCAGCCGCCAGCGGCGGATGGCAGATCCCAGCCCCCGGCCGCCGAGGGGACGATGCCGCCATGCTCGAAGCCGAGAAAGGATGTTACAGCGCTTATGGCAGCTTCCCCAATTTCGGCAGCCCCTCCGCCACCGCCACCGCCAAAGAGGCCACCTAACCCTGCCATCATGCTCTTGAAGATGGCAAGCTGGGAGATCATCTGCTCGATCATCTCCATGAAGGCGTTCAGGATGTTCTTGAAGACCCCTTGGAGGACGCTCTGCATGTTCTTGCCCCCGCCCATCAGGGAATCTACGACACTCTTGAATGAGCTACCCATGCTATTCGTCAACTTACTCCAGTCAGTCTGGCTTTTTTCGGCTATCTGATCGTCGAGCTGCTGGAGCTTGAGGGCGTTTTCCCTTTTCAGGAGAACTAATTTATCGCAATATTCCTTATATTTAACGGCATCTTTTGCATATAAGGCTACCGCCTGCTCTGCCTTTTTTTCTTCTTCCGCTTGTTCTTGAGCCAATAGGGCCCGGTATCGAGTTAATTCTTCAACGTCGGTAATCTCCTTCATTTTCTGCTGGCGTTTCAGGCCCTCCTCCTGGGATTTAAGAGCGACCTGATCCAATTTCATTTGCTGGGTAATAGAGGCTTCCTGGGCTTTAATAAATTCCTGGTTAGCAGCGATCTTCGACTTGATTAAGTCTGTCTCGCTGGCCAGGCGATCCTTGTTGATCTTTTGCTCCAGTTCAAAGATCTTCTTCTCGACCTGGGCGTAGGCATCGGTGCCGGCCCCGGCCTCGGAAAGCCTCTCGGTCCAGAACCCTTTCTCTGCTTCGAGCCTGGCGGTCGCCCCCGCCTTCACCTTAGCCTGCAGGGAGTCTTCCTCAGCCTTGGTAGCGGTTTCCCCGGTGGCCAGGTGCTCAGCCCAGAAGGCTTTGACCATGGCTCCTTCCTCATCCATGAAAGCCCGGTCATGCGCCTTGAGTTCTTCGAGCTGCTTTTCCCAATCTGCCACCTGGGTATCTTTGCCGCCGCCGCCCTTTTCCTTGGAAACAAAGGCAGCGCCCCCTGTCTCAGGAGCCTTCTCGGGATGCTCGACTTCGCCCCCCATGAACGCCATGCCCTTGGGCATCCCGGGCTTGGCTGCCATGGCGCTGGAGATGGCAAAGCGCACCTCATTGGCATCCCGGACCGCCTGGGCCGCCCAATCCTCGGAGCTTTTCTTCATGGCGGCATATCCGGCCGCCGCCGCCGCCGCCGCATCCGAAAAGTTACCCTGGATTGTGGCCTTCATGACATTGGAAGCCGTCTGCGCCCCGATCTTCATCTGATCCCAGGCAAAGGCGAAGGCATCCCGGATATTGCTGGCCGCAACCGTCGCCTGACCCACAAAATCGGCAAAGGCATTAAGAACCTTGGCTATGGCTCCGACGGCGTCTGGCCCAAATTTAGAAAACATGGCAGAGAGGCGCATTAAAGTGGGGATCAGGGCTTCCCCGATTTTATATTTGACGGCATCGAAGACCAGCCCCACATCATGCATCCCCTCCTTGAATTTAATTGCCTTGGCCACTGAAACATCGTCCAGAGTGAGCCCCAACTTTGCCAGGTGATCCTTCATTTCGGCAACCGCGGCTGCAGACATGCGAAGAAGGCCTGGCATCCCCTGAACCGAGCGGCCGAAGATGGTGGTAGCCAGCAGGTTGCGCTCAGTGCCCGCCTGCATTTCCTTGAGCCGGTCTATCGAATTGAACATGATCTCATTCATGCTCAATAGATGGCCCCCAGCATCCCGTGTCACAATCCCGTTTGCGTTAAATTGTGCCTCATTAGTTTTGAGCTGCCGGGTCATGCGGACCATCATGCCGGTGGCGCTTTCCCCCTCAATCCCGACTCGTTTAAAGGATTCCAGGAGGGCACTGGCATTGGGAATCGTCATCCCCATGGTGACGGCCATCTGCTTGGCCTGCATATTCATGTTTACAAAGGTGTCAACTGCACCCTTAAAAATGGCACCGCCTGCGAAGATTGCACCAAGCCCCAGAAAGACCGTGCCGATTTTGCCGATGGTGGCGGTGAGGGAAGAAAAGGCCCCGGTGACCTGACCGTGCATATCCTTTATTGAGCTGACAATCCCGGTGCTCATCTTATCGACATCGGACTTGATCTGTTGGGAGCTTTGCTGGGATTGACTTTGCATCTGGCGGAAGCCGTTCTGCATCGTCTCTTTGGTCTGCTGGAGGGTCGCAGTTATCCGGTTGAGCGCCTCTTGCGCTTGAGCCATTTCAATAACGATCTTGCCGCTTATCTGGTCCGAGTCAGCCATTCCCGCCCTTTTTGTCGAGGTAAGGGGCCATCAGTCGGTCAAGTATGCTTTCGCTCACCTGCCATACGCCGGCACCGCCAAGCATCCCGGTGATATCCCCGGTATTTTTCGGGGGCGGTGAAGCCGTGGTGCCGCGGGTGCCCTTAACCCCGAGGAAGTGATTAATCATCAGGCGCAGGGGTGGGTTCTCCTGCCAATATTTCATTAAACCCGCAACCTGGGGGAGCGACAGGTTTTGACCGATGTAATCCCAGGTCCAGCCGGTGATGGTGGCAATATGCGCTCTTAGCCACTGCCAGTCTGGCTCGACTTGCTCCCCTTTCCCGGTTCCCCCACCAGAAACCCGCTCTGCTTCATCAGGATGGGGATCTGCATCATTAATTCCCCGGGGCTCATTTTCTTTTTGAATTCCTCAATAGTGAGGGCCGGGTAATTCCGCACCAGGGCCGCATGAAAGATCGCAGCAATGCCCTTCGGGTTTTTGGCCAGGGAGCCGTCAAGGAGTTCGGCCCAATAGGCCTCGACATCATCCAGGTTAAGGGGCGGGAGGACCATCTCCTCACCGCCCACCTTGATCTTTTCGCCTTTCAGCATAAATCCCCCTCTTTAGTTATTGAAGCTGTAACTCCCGATTATCCCGGTGCCGGGGTCCATGGCCTGGAAGTCCATCTCCGGGACCTCGAAATCTTCCAGCTTCGTACCCATGCTGAGCTTGTTGCTGACGCACTGATTGAGTACCAGGGTCAAGCTCTTGCCCACCACCAGCATATTGAGCACCACCATGAAGAACAGGCCGGTTCCGAGAGGGTGATTGAGGATCGGGATCACCGCTCCCGGGGCGGCGGCAGTGGTGTAGGAATAACTGATCAGAACGCTCTTTCCCACGTCGGCGGCAGCGAAGGTGTATTCCCCGCCCGCTCCCACGGAATACTGCCCGGTTGCCGGGGTCGGCCCGGCCACACATTTCAGGGGCATCATGGGATTGTTGGGGTCGGTGGGCCCCCAGCTTACTCCCAGGTCAACGGTGAACGTGGTGCCGTTGGCGACGGTGTGAGGTCCGCCCGAGCTGGGGATGGTCGCGGCCTCCTGCTTGGCGATCAGGATTTGGCCGACCGTCGGAGTCTCCCCGAAAAAGATATTGAGCATCTCCGCCGAGATAACCCCGGCCTTAGCCTTGCCGGTGATCTTTTTTTGGCCAGGCAAAGCTATGAGGGCAAATTGATTCATGCCGAAAAGCTCTTTGATGTTGCCGGAAAACTCAACCGTCCCTTCCTGGAGCCCGCCAAAGGGGATCGGGGTGGGGGTAGTGATGGGGGCGCCGGCCATGCTTATGGTAGGGATGGCCCAGAGGCTTCCGGAGCCAAATCCAAACTGTCCTGGGGTCTGCATAGTGCTCGTTCCTCCTTTTTTATTTTTGCGCTTTAGCTTTTGAAGCGGTTCAAGAGATCCAACTTGGCGGTATAAAGCCTGTTATAAATCTCAGTGTTTTGACTACACCAATTGTTAGTAAAGTTCGACTTGAACCAGGCCTCGATGATCTCGGCGGCCCGGACCTGCTCATGGCTGGTTATGAGGGGTGCGACTGTCTTCTCAAAAGCCTGCTCCAGGGCCGCTTCCTCGTCCTGGTGGTCTTTTTGTTCTTCTGGCGTATCTTTCATGGGCTTCTCCTTTGGAATCTCATAAAGTGGCATAGGCGTTCCCCCACGCGTGCATAAATTTGAGACTCATGGTAATCGTCCGGACCCCCAACTCGTCGTTAGGGATGTCATCCCGGGTTGATTCCGAGTCGAGAACGTAAAAATTGGCCCCTGGAGCCCCCGGCTTAACCAGGCTCACGATGAGGTTATGAAGTTGGCCCTGGAGGTCATCGGCCAATGGATAAAAACCTACCGGGCCGGCCGGTGATAGCTGAATAAAAAGCCAGAATGTGAGCTTGAGCTGCACCTGGGCGGCCAGCCCGCCCTTGTGCCAGGTGGTATCTTCGCCGCTCTCGAAAAAGAAGGCTGCCGGCAGAGGAACCGCGTCAAGGTTGAGAGGCCAGGTCTTAAGCCGGTCCACCTTTTTGAAGGTCGCGATGGTGCTCAGGGCCCCCAGCACGGCGTTCATGAGTTGGTCCTTAACCGTAGTCGCCATCGTCGGGCCGGTCATTTATCACTCACCATGGTCTGGCAATCCGCCACGAATTGAGGCCTTATCGGATCAAGGACATCCTGCTGCATGTCAATTCGGCGGGGGATCATTACCGAAGATTTCAAAATGAATAAAGGGATAATCTGATCCTTACTCATTTTTTCCCCGGCAGCTCTGCGCTGTCGCACACCCTCGGAAGATTGAAGGCCACCTTCCAATTTGCCGAAGATCACGCCCTTTGAAATAAAAGTTGGCATCCCCAGGAATGTCCAGGGTGGCCCCCCCTCCATCTGTCCTTTTGCTACTCCGGCTGCTGTTTTGACAAAATCGGTCGGGATGGTGAGAAATTGTTTTTTGGCGACAATAGGATATTCCGAACCTCTCGGGCCAAAATGAGCAATGGCATATTTTTCGCTAACGATTACTCCCCCAGTAACAGTGCCCTCGCTAATTTCAGGGATAAAGTTTTGAATGCTCCGAGCCAAACTGCCAGTGCGCCGGCTGAGGGTATCAGAAGAAGTGCCAGCACTCACTTTATCTAGGACTGATCGCCAGAGGACGGTAGAGTATTTCTTGACGATCTCCACCGCCTTGGCCTGGAGGCCGGCACCTTTCGCCTGGATTTTTTCAATCAGGTCAGCCATGGGCTACTTCTTTTTCAGCCTTTTCCTTTTTGTAATTTTCGACTTTTGCCAGGGCCTGCTTCTTCGTGATCATGTCCCACTTGATGGCTTCCCGGAGTGTCACCCATAGAAGGCCATTGCAAGCCTGGCAACTACAGCCGCGGCATGTGCAAGTCATGGTCAATTCGTCTAGAAGCGGTTCCGGCAGTACTTCTTTCTCCCAAGGTTTGAATTTCATAAATCCCTCCTTTATCAGGTTACCGTGATCCCCTTGTCCTTGGCCCAATCCTTGAGCGAGAGCATCAGGGGGACGGTCAGAATGTTGTAGCCAAAATGATCCATCTCCTCGATGGCCTCGAACCAGGCCCAGCCGTCCACCGCCATGCGCCGGGCCGCGCAGACTACCCCGGTCCGGTCATGGCCAGCCAAACAATGAATGAGGAGAGGATAATTGGCCGGGTCCTGAGTGACTTTTATGATGCTGTTAAATTTCGCGGGGGGAATGGATTGATAGACCGACAAAGGCACCCAGATTTCTTTTATGCCTACCGTATCATCCTTCTGCTTTTCGCTGGCCATCTGCAGATTTAGAGTGGTCTTGATCCCCATCTTCGCCAGCATCTCATAAGATTGAGGTGCTGCGGCCCGCAGGATATTGGCGCCCATGGTCATACTCAGAGAACGGGAATCGGCACATAGGGCCTCATGGTCTGGGTAAAATGAGACTATCCCGACATTTACGAGCCCCGGGAAGGCGACGATCCTTTCGTATTTTTGCATGACCTTTGCCTCCTTACCCAAAGAAGCGATGCCGGTATTTTTTAAGAACCAGCTCGACATCCGGCAGCCATTTGTCAGTACTCTTCTTCTGGATGCTCCCATCAATCATCGTTACTGAGATAAGCCCCAGGTCCTTCCGCCGCCTGAAATCATAGGCGACCTGCTGGGCGATAGCTGCCTCCAGGTCTTCCGGTAGAGGCATATAAGGCGGGATGGGCGGGGCACTGGGAGCCGTGGTCAGGAGATCGTATCCGCCGATGTAGGTCACCTGGATGGTTTTGATCCCGGTATACCAGTCGATCCCGCCGATGAGGATTACTGACCCGATGGTAGCATTGAAGCCGACCATGGGGGTTTGAGCATCGATCTCCAGGTAATTCTCGGTCCAATCGTAAAAAAGGGACCATTTGATATCCACCAGGGAATTGATGGGGGTGCGCTTGAGAAACAGGAACTTCCCGCCGCCGTCGTGATATTCGATTACCTGCTTCTTCTCGAATTCACGGTTGCAGTAGCGCTCGGCATCCCGGGACCGGGCCGTGATCAGGTAGCCGATCATAGTGTCCCAGGTGTCCTGCCAATCCCCTAAGACCATATCGGCCAGCCAGGGAGATGCTTTCACGCTTGCAAGGGTAGTAAGGTCCATTTACCTCACCTTGATCTTAAAATTTATTACATCGATGCGGCCGCCTACTGTATTATGCTATTGGAGATCTTATAGGTCTGCCCCATCGTACCTCCGGAAAGCCAGATGGAAGTTTTAGTCGTGTCCGGGCCGCTGACCGGAACCCCGGTTATCCCCTGGTCGCAGGTCCAGGAGCTGGCGGCGATGGTATCACCGGCCAGCCATTGGCTCCAGTCGATTGAATAATCCAGAACCGCGGCGGCGTCCTTGCTGGGGGCATACCAGCCATCGGAATAAGTGAAGCCGGTTGCACCCTGAACGGTGTTGGCTACCGCCGTCATGATGAATATTGCCGCCAGGACCAGAAATATTGACTGCCTTGACCGTTTCATTGGCTTCCCTTTGCGGATGGCACTATTAGGGTCCGGTTTTCAAATGCCAGGGGTAGCACCCGGTTTTCCATCGGGACCGTGAGCTGGCGGTTTTCTGGTTCAATGAGCAGCACATAAAGATAAGTGAGCAGTCGCCGGAAAATACCGACTGATAATGCCGAAGTGATTTGATCCACGGTTCCATTTAAGGCAGCCGCCACCCCATGACCGCAGGAGAGAATGGCGGTTGCCTGATTTGTCCATGCCGATAAGGTTCCCCCGATTCCGTGCGCCCCGGATAATGAGGCATCAACCTGGCTGAGTATCCCGTTCAAGGTAGTTGCCAGCGATGACCCATTTAAAGCAGAGGAGATCTTTGAAACCACTCCGGCAAGGGTCCCGCCGATGCCATGCGCCCCCGTCAGCGAGGCGGTGGCCTGGCTCAAGGTCCCGGTTAGGGAAACGGTATAGTCGATAATACTGACCGAAAGTGAGGCGGTGACCTGGGATAGCCTGCCGGAGAGTGAGCCGATCAGTGATGAGCTGTTGAAGGCCGCCGATACCTGGGTCATGGTGCCAGTGAGGGCCGCCGTTATCGCCTGTATCTGGCTTATGGTCCCTGAGATGGCAGCCGTTACCTGAGATAGTGCCCCGGCCAGGGTTGCCACCAGCTCGCTCCCTGAAAGGGAGGCTGAGACCTGGGTTATGCCGGCCCCCAAGCTGCCCACAAAATTGACCACAGAACCGGACAGTGAGGCAGTGGCCTGCGATAGCACACTTGAGAGGGCAGCCACCAGAGAAGAACTGTTCAAGGACGCTGACACTTGGGCCAAGGTCCCCGATATGGCTCCTGCCACCCCATGATCACCAGTCAGGGTGGCGAATACCTGCGTCAACATTCCCCCTACCGTGGCTAACACCCCATGCTCCCCGATGAACGCCCCCGTCACCTGCGCTAACGCCCCGGACAGGGTAGATACCAGCGACGACCCGCTCAGGGCGGATGAAACTTGGACCAGGGACCCTGAAAGTGCGCCGGTGAAATCAACCACGGCACTTGATAATGAGGCGGACACTTGAGTTAAGGCACCAGATAGGGTGGATGTCACAGAGCTTCCAGATAGGGATGCCGAAAATAGGGTCAAGGTTCCGGAAATGGTTGCGCCAATGCCATGGTTCCCCGTGAATGCCCCTGTGATCTGGGCCAAGGCCCCGGACAGGGTAGACACGATGGAGCTTCCGGACAGGGATGTCGATACCTGGGTAAGGCTGCCCGAAAGGGTGGCCGGGTAGCCATTAAAGGCAACCCAAATATTCGATACATCACTCTGACTCCAGGCCGTCCCTTTAAGAATGGCAACTTGTCTAACGGTAATGGTTCTTGATCCATAAACATCTCCGGCACCATTTATTGTAAATAGACCAATGATAGCAAGAGGATCGGCCTGTGATGTTGCTGCTAAGGCTACGCCTCCGTTTATATATAGAGTAGATTTCCCCCCTGAATGAACCAGAATCGCTTGATTCATAACACCATTGTTAAGCCCACTACCAACACCGACACTATTTAGTGTGCCGGAAGGATTATACGTTTTCAGATATAGATTTTCACCGGCTCCAAGTTCGCCTGCATACCATCCGGTTGTGTGGACATCAGGTGCCGCACAACCAAGAATACTCCAATCATTAATGCAAACCCACTCAAACAATATAGAAAAAGTGGCTCCAAGATCACATAAGTCTGTGTTTGAAGCACACCCGGCATAGGTATTGGTAGGAAGATGAATACCATTAGGTAGCCAACTTAAAGGAGATCCTACCCCCCCTTGCGAGAGAGTCAGGCCGCCTATTGACCCATAGTCAGATAAGCCCTGACTCTGGTCGAAAGGCCACCAATGAGTAGGCGCAGTTGCTGTGCTAGGCCAGGTGATTGCCGCCCGGGCCTGGGGCAGACCAGTGACCACCAGGGCCAGCCCCAGGACCAGCACGGCGAGTATCTTGAGGAGACGGCTCATTTAGCCTTCCTCTGCCCGTGTTTCAAGACATAGCTACAAAAGAATATTCCGGCAGCCATGCCCCCGAGGAACAAACCTAAAACGTGTCTTATACTATCCATATCAGCTACCTATGGGCACCGTGATCGTGCCGCTCAGGGAGCAGGGGCCGCCTGAGACGATGCTGAGCGTGTTAAGTGTCAAGCTGCCAGAGGTAGCGCTGCAATCTCCATCAAACAGGGCGGTCGTCCCATCCGACTCGGTGATCCGGAAATAGGCCGCAGTATTGGTGCCGGAGGCGTTCACGTTGGTCACCGCCCCCAAGGTCGTGACCCCGCCGGTATCCGTGTTGGTGGCATTGAGCGTCCAGTCCACCAGGAGGGTCCCGGTGACGGCGTTGAGGACGCCCGGATCAGTCCCCGAATAGATGCGGAGATGGCCCGAGCTGATGTTAGTGGCGATGGTGGCCCCGCAGGCGTGGCGCTGGGTGGTGGACATGGTGAAGCTGGTGGCGTAGCTGGAAACTACCAGGGCCAGGGCTAGGGCTACTGCCAATAAGCAAATCTGCCATTTTCTGTTCATTGCCGTCCTCCTTGCTGAGTTTGTTTAGGCTTATTGGTAAAGGTCAAAGGGGGGAGCACAAGATTGAGCTGCGCCCGGACCATCGGGATATTACTGCCATAGTGGTCAAGGTAAAGCTGGCGGCCCACCATCAAGGTGACCAGAAGGCCCACTAGCATCAGGTAAGCCTTACCTAAGTAAATCAGGCCATGAAAGATTTTTCTGGTCATTTGGTAATGGCTCCTTCTTTCCGGGTTAGTTTTTATCCCATGTCGTTCCCGCGGTGATCTGGTCCATTTCCCAGCTAATAGCCTCGGAAGCCTTTTCCGGGGGCAGATCTTCATTGAAAACGATTGCCCATTGCCCGGGGGCTTCCTCCATTCGGTCTGAAACCTGGGGCTCCAGGTTGCTCCCCGGCTTCGGTTGGGGTAGTTGGGAGGCCTTGACCGGGATAACCGTGACGGTGCCTATTTCTCCATTTGGGAGGCGCACTGGATAGGTGCCTTTACCCAGGATTACCTTTTTCGGATTGAAAACCTTACCCAGTTGATTCCCGATCCAGGATAAGATGCTCATCATATTTTCCTTTAATTCTTCCAGCCTTTTACCGGGGGATAGGGGAAAAAAGCATAATCACCCGGGCATTAGCCGCGGTCCCCAAGGTGAGATCGCTGGCCTTGATATAGGGGTAACTAACCAGGCCGCCAAAAGTTCCGTCAGCAAGACCGCCACCCGGGACATCTTTGCCATGGAATATTTCCGGCCCTGTCGCTGATCCATCCCGCACCACTAAGACATCATTGGCTGCGCTGGGGAAAAACTTGATCGCAATGAGTCCCCGGCCCCGGGGCATCTGGCCGTCCGTGGCTCCGTTCCAATCGGTAGAGCCGTCCAGGATTATGCTGACCTTGCTGCCGTCAGATGATATCGAAGTGCTATTGGCTGCCAGGGAAGATGAGGCTAAAGCTGCGATGAGAAATAGCGAGAAGATTGATATGCAGAGGATTTTCTTCATAAACTTCTCCTTATTAGTTAATTGGTTAAACCTATTGCAACCCCGCAGTAATCTCCGCCGCCTGCGCCGGGGTGTAGGCGATGCCTTTGTGGACGGCTACCGCCTTAAAAATTGTGCCATCGGGTGATGATTCATTTGGATAAAAACTATCATCTCCTATACAAACCCCGTCTCCTGTATCAGGCATTGAAGTCAAGGTTCCTTCTGATGCACCGCCCTCAATAATAGTATCTTCGACGCCGTTTATATAAAAATGAAAAACTCCACTATTAAATGTGACTACAATTATATATTCTACCTCGGCTTCTAATAATATAATTCCTTGTTTATCTAAAACATTATCACCACTTATAAAATCAGCTTCAAGCGGAAAATCATAATTGTTATAGTACACTCTCCAAATATCTGCTAGGCTACTGCCAGAAAATCCTAGCACACATGAGTTACCTCCCGCACCAAATTTAACTTTAAACACCATTGAGAAAAGTGATCCCAAATAGGAAACATCGGGATTATATGGTACGATAACGACACTACTTTCACCTGGAGGATTAGAATCTTGGGAAGGATTACTGATTACCCACCCATTACTGAAAGAGCCAAGTGGTGGTGCATAACCTTGAGGATGATAAGGGTTGTCAGGAGCCGGTGATAGATCCAAAGCCGCCCCATCGCTCCCCACATTGCGGTAATCCCCTGTGAGGTCGGGGCGCCAGAGGAAGGGCGGGAGGGGAATGTCGGGGAAGGGCCAGAGGGGATTGGAGATGGCCCCACCCTGTTCCACTAATGATAGGCTTGTCGATAACCCTAATCCGCTATTATCGGCCCAGCCTGTTGAAGCCAGGCAGAGGAAAGCCAGGGCAAAAAGGATGATAGCGAATTTGAGTTTCCTGATCATTTCGTCACCGCTCCTTCTTTCCGGATCATCCGGTCATGCGGGGCTCCCTCAACCGCCCTACCCCGGTCCTGAGTGAGATTCTGGACCGCCTCATCCCGGTCCCGGTATTGCCGCCAGGTCTTCTTGAGCTTCCCTTCCGGCTGATCAGCGGCTGAGTTCGACATACCAGATCGTCTCGCACACCCCGAAGCTATCACCGAAAACCTCCTTTACCGCCTGCATGACCCCAGGGTGAGCCGGCCCGTAATCATGGCCGCAAATTATCTTCCTGGCCCTGGGGAGCCATGCTTTGATGTCTGCTTTAAAAGGTTCGTAATCGTGGTCCGCATCAAGAAAAATCATGTCCGCCATCGCGGGCATTTTCCCATTAACTGCCGCTTCTAGGCTTTTCATCTTGAGAACGGTCAAGTTTTGAAAATTGGCCATATTTTTAAGAAAGGATTCGTAAATTTCAGGGTCCCCGAATTGGAATTGATCAACGGCATAAACTTTGCCCGGGCAGGCTGAGCACAGAGCATAAGTGCTCCGGCCACGGTAACTGCCAATCTCAAAAATTATCCGCATTTTCTGCGCGATTTCAGAAAGCCATGAGAGTTCGATATGACTCATCCAGCCCTCAATTTTCTCGGCAATTCGGACAGGGGTTTCTGGAAAAATATCAGGCCAATATTTCCAACTCCCACCATTGCCATGGATAAAACAGGGTATTTCCCCAGTAATGGTATTTTTCCATCGGCCATTATAGGCCACAAGTTCCCCGTGTTCTCCGGCATAAAGATTGTGCCAAATTCGGCACCGGCTATCTAATACTCCGATTCCAGACAAATAAGATTTCACGTAATTGTATTGATCTCCCGCGGGCGATGTCTGATCGAAGGACAGGAGCCGCAATAACTCCTTCGCATCGCCGCCGAATCCACCACCATTGACGAATCTCCAGGGGGTTTTACATTTCGGGTAATCTTCAGGCCTGCTGGGAGGAGGCCAACAATTACGTTCCGCAGAGAAAATAATCGGGGCGTTAATTTTACGTTCTAATTCCTCCTTGGTTCCCCAAAAAGTTGTATCCCAAGCATCGAGGATACAAACCTTCCCGGTATTCCGGGATAGGAATTCTCGATGCCATTTGCCCCGAGCCGCCCAAAAGGACTCCCCCTGCATCTCGCCAACTTCAAAGGGAACCCCAGCCTTTCCTAATTGATTAAGCAAGGTATAAAAATATCCTTGGGCCGGTCTGGAGGTGAAGAGGCCGACCTTAATACTTGGCTCCCTCATGGTTATCGGGTAAGGGAACGGCTCCTCTAAAATTTGCTGTAACCTGGCATTGCTTTGAACCGCCTGGGTCTTCTTCAATTCCGGGTCCTGCTGGGGCGCCGATCCCGGGTGCATGTGCCAGGTCACAGCATCAGGGTTGAAACGAAAATTACGAACAGCAGAGGCCAGGCGCCGGCCCAATTCGGTATCCTCATGGCCGTAACCAACAAACCGCTCGTCAAACCCGATGCTGCCATCCTTGGCCGGAGTCCGGGCGGCGATGATCGACATGCAGACATTCCCTGTTTGGAAATAATTGAAATCACCGTTTATTTTCCCCTTCATCCAGGTAGTCATGAGCCCTGGTTCAATGGGAACCGGGAGGGACATGCCCAGGTAGGATTCGAGGTCCGATTTGTAGCCCACCTGGACTTCCTGGGGGTTAAACTCCTTCAAATACGACTCGATGAGCTGCTTATGGGGCAGGCAATCATCGTCCACCATGATAAGAATTTCGCCGGAGGCATTTTTAATCCCCATGTTCCTGGCCTGCGCCGCGGTGTTCTTGTCGGTGTTGACGGTATCGAACCATTTTAGAGAATATTTAGGGATCTCCTTGAGCCGGGAAAGCATTACCTGGGTTCCATCCGTAGAACCATCAACACATACAATGACCTCAAAAGGCTCCGGGTAGGTCTGCTCCAATAACAGATCCAGGTGCCTTTTAAGGGCATCTTTTCGGTTCCAGGTAAGGATTAAATAAGTTACTTGCATAGCTTCCCCCAATAAATCTCTGCATGGGGCTCAAACTGGAAATGAGGGTTTTGTCTGAGGTTCGTATCTATAACCGTGGCCGGGAGTCCGGTTTTCCATAAGATACCGGCAAAGGCAATCTGATCCGATTGGGTCCCGATATTTAATTCATTCCACCACAACTGCATGGCTTTAATAACCTTGGGGTCATTATGTTTTCTGAATAGTATCCCGCACTCATAAAGGCCGGCGTTGGCCGGGACTCCTATTTTCTTGAGGCGCCCGGTGGTTTTATGGATCAGGTCGGCATGGTCCTTGTCTTCCCCGAAGACTATCGCGGCTTCCTTATAGATGCAGGAGCGCCGGGGGTGCCGGTGCATGGCCAGGGCATGGCCATTGCCGAGATACTGCTTGGCGATCTCCGCAGCTTCAGGGCCTGGGATGATATTGCCATCAACCCAGATGCTGATTTCGTGGTCCGGGAAGTATTCATGGGGAAGGACCTTGGGGTGCTTGGCGGTCCGGACCGCCTCGGTAGGGTGTGTCCAGGTAAAGGGCCGGATCTCCCAGACCTTGCTTTCAAAGGGCTGGTCGGTGAAACAGACGTAATCGACCCCGGGGGCCGGGACCGGGTCCACCAGGTGATCCCGGCCGGCGCCGGCTATGGCGGTGTAGATAACGATCAGGTTTTTAGGGGCAAATTTTTGGTAGGTCTTAGGATCACCGCACCACTCTCTAAGTTTGCTGAAATTCGGATCAAGCGTATGGAGCTTGGGGTCATGGGCGCAACCCGCCCCGCCGCGGCCAGGCATCCCTTTCATGGCGACGTGGAGCTTCTTGTTGGCCCCGGGGATCAGATAACCCTTTCCCTTGCCATGCTCCCACCAGAGTCGCAGGTCCACGGAGCAATCGCCGGGGATGGATTTGATCAGGGCTGGGATCATCGACCGGCGAAAGCCGGTTTGAGAAAAGGAAGCATGATCATTGCGACCCATTTCTCGAAACCCGGGCAGGCCGGGATGGTAGCATTTTGTGCCCCAGATTCCTACCAGCGCGTGGCTGTCCAGGAGGGCCGCCATGGTCTTAATGTAGTCCCGGCTATACCAATCATCGTCCTCCATAACCAGGATCTTCTCATGGGCGATATGAGGCAGGGCGGCTTCTAAATTTTTACCCAGGGTGCAAGGGGGATCGTCTGCCTGGGGCTCACGCCGGATAACCATGGCGCTGGGGAAGTCTGCCGGGATTATCGGGGTCTTACCGTCGTCGATGATGAGCCATTGGTCCGGTTGCCTGGTCTGGTTGCCGATCCAGCGCCGGAGCAAGGCCAGGGCCTCGGGGCGGTCGCCGGTCGGGGTGATCACCGTCACCTTGTCCGGAGTTTGTGTAAAGTCTTTTAACAACAAATCCGGTTGTGTAAAGGATTCCGTCTCTTGCTTTACACAAGATAAAGGAAGCGGCGCCTCCCCGAAGTCAAAGCATTTCAGGGAAGACCCGCGATTAAGGTTGACCACCCGCACCCCTTTGGCCTTGATGGCTAGGGCCATCGCTTCAAAATCAGCCCGGAAGTCGTTATAAATATGATCCCTCTGCTTTGACGGGTAGCCCTCATGGAACCATTTCTGCCACTGGCCCACTGTATGGAGGTCGAACCCCAATAGATAAATCGGGTTGGCCTCCAGGCAGATGGCCAGGTTAAGGGCGGCGAACCCGGAATTGGAGCCGGTAAAAATCCCTTCCCGGATGGATTTGCCGAGGCCACGCCCGATGATCCTGGGGACCGTCTGGACCTCCCGACCGAAGACGAACCCTATTTCCTCCGGCCAAACCTTGAGCGCCGTGGAGTCTTTGAATTTCTGGGTTGGGCCCGGCCCCAGCATTCCTTTTTGCAGCCAGGTGTAGAGGCGGCTGTCGATTGAAAAGATTATCTCCGGGTCGAACTTCTCAAAAGCCCGGTTGATACCGATCACCAGTTCCCCCCGGAGCCGGTCAAAATCGAAGTCGGCCAGGCTGGGGCCGCCGCCCAGGATGAAACAGCGACGACCCCGCCAGGCCCCGTCTCTGAAATCAGGCCGCATAGGCGCCTTCTCCACTAGCTCCAGCTTCCAGCTCTGGTTTTCCAGAGTCGCAAGAGTAGGCTGGAAGATCTGCCCCGGGTAATAAACCCTGGGGCCTTCATGGACTACAAACCCAACGCGAACCCGGTAGGCCATGGTCACCTCTTCCTTCCGAACCGCTGAGGCGGCACCAGATAGCCCCCCTTGACATCTTCGGTAAATCCCATGCCTGTCTTGACGGTTACAGGGTCGCATTCCCCCGCCAATTCCAATTTATGGCCCTGGCTGGCCAGGACCTCGGGGGTAGGCTCGAAAACATCCCCCGGCCCCAGGGTCTGCCCGGGGCCGAGGTGAAGTGTGTGATCGAACCGAACCCGATAGAGTGCCATAAGAACCGGCCTTAGACCTCGAACGCCACGGTCTCGGTGGGCGTAGCCGGCCGCTCTTTCCCGTAGGACTTGAAAAAGTCGGCACTGAGTAGAGCCGCGGAGGTCGTCACGGTCAAGACCACCCGGAGAAAGCGCAGGCGGTTCCGCAGGAGCAGCCCGCCCACATAGGTTTTGCTGGCGCCACTAGCCGCAAGAATCTGGGGGAAGACGGCCAGGGCGACAGGACTCCAGGAGGTGACGCCGTCCGCGCTTTCCTCTATATGACCGTCGATGGTGCCGCCGGCCACCATGGCGCCCACATTCAGGCACACAGCCCCGATTTCCCTCCCCTTGCAATCGATAGGGTTTGAAGTCAAGGTTGTGGGGGATCCGGGCACGGACTGCGCATCGAAAACATGCTCCAAATAGTTATAGGTGCTAAAATTTTGCTGCATTGACAGACCCTCCTTTAGAGGTTGGGGCGGGCCCTCCCGCCCCTGATAGGTTGTTTCCGGATTAGGAGGCCCTCACATTGCTGCAGTAGCAGAAAGACTGGTCGTGCCGCAGCGCCGTATCCACCTCCATGATGATGCGCAGCCAGGTCTGGTCGCTGGCGAAGGCGGTGCCGGCCACATCCGAAACCATGATCCGCAGGCCGGCCCAAATACCTATGAGCAACTCCGCCCAGTTACCGAAATAAATCTCGGTGCAGTTGCTGTAACTGCCCGATACCAGGTTGGTGGGGATCTGCGTGGTGACCTCGAAGGGATACCCCAGAGCCGCCTCCAGAGCTGCATCGCTCATGAAACCGGCCCCGCCGATGGCTAGGGCTGCAAACCATTCCACCAGGGGCTGTACGCCGGCGTCGCCGGTGAACTGCGGCACCTTGATCTTCTTGAGGTTCCGCCGGACAATCGGGTTAAAGGCGAAGCCCAGTTTGCCGCGCAGGGCATTGGCGGCCGCCAGAACATACTCCATGTCATCCTTAAAATCGAGGTTTTGGAGCAGAACCCCGTCATTGACGCCCCCCAATGCATAGGTGCCAATATTCGGGCTGTTGGCGATACCCAGGGGCTGATTGGCGGCGCCGGGGCCGCGCAGGGCGGCGATGTCCACCGCCAGGGCTAATTGGAGCCCCAGATCGTTGGTGATTACGCCCTCCGCCGCCGGGAGAGCCATGCGGATCAGGCTGTTGGAAACCTGGGCCAGGGCCATGGCTTTCTTGGGGGTGAGTTGCACCTGCCCGAAGGCCAGGTCGCTGGGGGTGACGGTAATGTTTTCACCCACCCAGGCGATCGTGGCCCCCGCGGTCTGTTTCGGCATAAGAACCGGGGAGCCCATCAGGTCGGGGATGACCGTGGCCCCGAGTTTCATGCAGATCGGCACGGCACGCAGGAACTCGATGAGCTCCGGGATGGCCTGGGCCGGGACCAGATAGCCGCCCAGGGTGTCAGCGCTGTACCCCATGGCCTTCAGGCTGGTTGCCTGGAAAACCTCCTTTTCATAGCCAGCGTCCTTCCAATCGTTGGTTTGGATGGCAAACATGGCCCGGCAGAGGGAGAACTGGTTTTTTCCCGTGCCGTGTTCCACGCCGGGGATGTTGGCCCATTTGCGCTCTTTAGCCATGGTTTCCATGGCTTCCAACCGCTTCTTCAGGTCAGCGAAGTTTTCCTGGAGTTCGGGAAACATCTTGAAGGCTTCCAGGATAGTGATGGGCTTACCATCCGACCCATTCACCGTCTCGTCTAGCTTGCCCTGAATGGCCGCAAGCAATTGCTCAATTTTATCCATAGGTAGGGTTCCTCTTATTTTTTGAATAGCGTTGAATGCAGTTTTTCGGTTAGTTGCCGAATCTTTTCCATCTCTACCGCTTCTTTCGTCGCATCGGCTGGTTTCACCCCATGAGGCTCTTCGCCGGGGTTCAACGCCACGCGGTAATAGCTTTTGCTATCGTCATCATCAGCGGGGGTGGCAGCATCCAGGACCTTTTGGCAGCGGTCCATGGCATCTTTCATGTGCCCCACGCATTTTTCAAGATGCTCTTTGTTCTTGGCGCTCAGGACGGCCCCGGTCTTGGTCTTAACGGGGAGTTTCCCGACCTTTCCCGGACAGGTGCCCCCAGCCTTGGCCTGGTAGTTCCCGCCCTTGCAGATCCCGCAAGCCGATTTCTGCGGATTCGGGGTGCAGGGGGAACAATGGCAGGCATCCATCAAATCGCAGCCCTTGCAGGAGCAGGTGTTGGTAAAGGGGCACTTGACGCATTTTTCCGGACAGGCAGTTTTCAGGTTGCCAGCCGCTCTTTGCGGTGGGGTGGTAGGGCTGCAAGGACCGCAATGGCAGGATGGCGCCTGGTCACAGGAATTGCAGACGCAGGTTTCCGAAAGATCGCAGCCGTCGCAGGTGACAGCACCTGAGACCTTGCAGAGGCAGGTATCGCAGGCACCCTCACCAGGGCAACATTCGCAGGTTCCCTTCTTGTCACAGGAATCGCAGCAGCAGACCCCCGCCTGGTTATTCGCGCAGGTAGTGCAACAGCAGCCCTCTTGCTCCGGGCAAGAGGCGCAGGCATCGGCGCCGGCCGCTTGCTTGAAAGCCATTTGGATTATGGCGCGTGAGGCAGCCTCAATGGGAGCTAACCCCAAGGGATACATCGGTTTGGCTTCCAGCAGCTTGTCGATTTCTTCCGGTTCGATCAGCCGCAGCTCGACCGCCGTGTAATCCTTGAATTCGGGCACATCCTTATCGAACTGCTTATAATGCTTGGCCAGATGGTTATAGATCCCCTTGCGGTCACCATCCGGCACATCGACGCCGCCCCGGGCACCCAGCAACGCCGCCATGGCCGCGCTGACCCCTTTCCAGACGACATGCTTGTTTTCGGCCAGGTGATGCGGCAGTTTATAAGAGCCCTTGATGTCCGGCTTCTCGGAGTCGAACCAGGTGCAAATGAGTTTGAGGGTTACAACATCGGCGGCTTTGACCTGGGCCGGGCCGTCCCAGGCGGCATCCTCGTCTTCTTTGGGGTATGCTTTATAAGGGATCACGCCCTTTTCCTCAGGCTTTGCCTCGTCGCTGATCCCGGTAGTGCCGGCCTGGATCTCCGCAAAGATCTTGGCATGGTGGGGGCCGCACTCCTTTTCTTCCCAGGGCTTACCGCACCCGGCGCAAAGCGGGCCCACAAAAGATGATTGGGAAGGAAAAGTCTTTACCTGTTCCGCGGAGAGAATCCCCTTTTTCACCGCCATTTGCAGGGCATTGGGGTTGGCCGGGACCGGCACCGCACTCAGCTCGTAAAGCTCCTGTTTGTGGTAATGAGTGCCGAGATAAGGGCGCCAGCCGCTGTCACCCTGGGGCTCGCCGTAGATCCCTTCCGAATCGAGGCCGCCAAACCCGACACTGGTGGCCTTGAGATAGCCGCCCAGGTAGAGCTTATAAATGGTATCGGCAAACGGAAATTCCTCCGGAGTGGGGAATTGGATTCGAAAGGTAAGGGCACCGTCGGCTTTCTTGACACTGAGGGCTTTGCCGATCGGCGGATGCTGATAATTATGCGCCCAGAGGAAGACCGGGTTTTTCAGATAGTTTTTGAGGTCCCAGCCTTCCACATCGATGATATCGCCATAACGGTCAACATCGCTGGTGGACCCAATGAATTCCAGGACCCGATCCTGGGAAGGCCCGACCTCCTTTATCTGGAAATCAAAAACCTGGCGCACCATATTTTTAGGGTCCATCAGCTTTCCTCCTTTTTTGTCTTCTGATAAACCGGGGACTGCCATTTCACTGGGCCGGTTGATCCCCGGGGGCCGAAAATAAAAATTCCCTGTTTTGTTTCCGGGTCGATGCCATATTTTTGCAGCAAATAATCGTCCGGTATCCCGCCTTCCGCCAGCTCGATCTCATAGCCGTTTTTTGTCTTGATGACCGCCCCGGCCCGAAAGATCATGGCCAGTATGTCCGGGCTGATCTGGATACCGATTCGTGGCTGGACCTGTGTAGCCAACGGGGTCTCCTTAATCAGCTTCCATCAGTCTTTCTCCACTACGGGAGCCGCACAGCACCTACAGTTGATAACCTCATCCGCATCACCGCTCGGATCGCACGGATAAAGAAGCCCGTTGCTGAAAGCATCCCCCAGGTCCACGATCTCACCGTCCATCTCGGCGTGGATCTCCCGCACCTTGTCGTCGCCGGCCGTGGTCCATTCCTGGCGCTCGACCCCCAGCATCTTCATGGCCGCATCTCGGGCCGGTGTGGCTGCCTGGCCGGTTTCCGTCCGGGCGATGGTCAGTGACCGGGATTCGGAGAAGTTATAGACCTCGCGCACCCGGTCCTGGAGCTCGGCTACTGTTTCCAGCTTGCCCATGCCTTCCATCAAGGTGTCACGGAGTTTTTCCCTGGTGATGTCGTTAATGGCCACCACCTTGATCAGCTTGGTTTTGAGCACTTCGATGGCCGGGGTATCGGCCAGGATGAATGACGCAGGATCGGCCCCGAGCTCAAGCATGATACCCTTCCCGGCTTCGGCGCCCACGGTCTGATAGAATTGCCAGGAGATTTTCTTAAGGTTGGCGTTCCATGCCTCCAGGTCGAAAAGGAGGTCATCCACCTGGTCGTCAGAGGCCCGGACCAGCCGGATGAATTTGCCCCAATTTTGCTCGACGAGCCGGAGCTGCTCCTTGCGCTGGTCATAAAAATACCGCTTCATGCGCGGCTGGAACTTTCGCTCGAAGGTGGTCTGGAGCTGATTGTATTGCTGCCAGGAGGTGCGCCGGGCCAGCTTGCGCCGGGCTATGATCTCCGGGCCGGGACCGGTTATTTGCAGCGATGGCGGGAAAATAACCTGGGTGATGCTTTTGCCTTCTTCGGGAGCAGGAACTGCGGGCTTCTTTCCAGCCTCGGCAGTAGGGATCATGTTGACAGGCAGGTATCCGACATTATCATCCGCCATGGGGGGCATACCAAGGTCAAGGCGATCATTAATGGCCGCCTTCGAATATCCCATGGCAAAGAGCTTGGTGGCTCGGTCAAGCTGGGTATTGAAGTCATCCTGCAGGGCAGCGATGGATTTACGATCAAATTCAGCCCAGATCCTCGGGCCGGTGAGCTGGGAAAATATCTGGCTCCAGAAGCAATATTCCAGGAGGGTCATTTTGGGGAGTAAACAGCTCTCCCAAAAGATTTTGCGGGGGGTATCGCTGTTGGCATTCAGGGAACGGGAACGCAGTGGCTCCAGCCCGATTGCCTCCGGAGGCACATTGTAGCAGGCCAGGATCTCTTCCCGGTTTAGCTTGCGGCCGCCGAGATAATCCGATTCCTTTTGGGTATAGCCTATCGGTTTATATTCCAGGCCGCCCTCAAGAACCGCGATGGTAAAAGCCTTGGTAAGCCCCTGATGCTTGGCATTCCATTGGTCACGAATGCGGTGATAATCTTCCTCGGAAATATTGTCTTTGGTCTGCAGCACTCCACCGGGGCTGGCGGAATTCTGGAAAAATCTCATGTTGTATTCAGCCGCGTAGGAGTCCTGGTCAACGCTCTTCTGGCCGGCCGCCAGAGGGCTTAGACCCCTGATGTCGTTATAGGGATTGAAATAACGGATAAACAGCACTTCATAGGGTTCCAAGGTGATCCGCGTAGTCTGACGGTTGTAAATCCAGCCTATGATCAACCCGGTCTTTTTATCCGAAACTTCCTTGAATCGGCCCGGATCAAAACACCAGACCTCCTTCGGGAATTCCCGGGGGTTATCGCGGTCCAGGATACAAAAGGCTTCACCCTGCAACCCTAGCCAGGTAAGTATGGCCTTGGTCAGGTCGGAGAGTGACATATAGGGGTTAGGGGAATTACTGAAATTGACCAGGCTATCATCGGAGAAAGGCTTTTTTTGTTCGGCCGTGCCAGTAAAGAAGTTGAGGGGGACCGCGGCGATGTTATCAGCGATGGCGTTGACACAGGCGTAAACCCAGATGTTCTGGGAATAAGGCTTGGTGACTCCCAAACCGAGGGAAGCAAGAAGCGTGGGCGGGGTAATGAATGCTTGGGTAGCCGCGGGGTTAACAACCACGCCACCCGCGCCGCCCATTTGACGCAGGTAAGGGGCTGAGAATGGTGATCCCAGCCCCTCAAGACCGAACATCTGACGTGCGCGATTAAGTCCTCTCGAAAGGAGGCCTGGCATGGACCTCATTATGCAAGGGATTTTTCAAAATGATAATCCGGAGTTAAAGGGATATTTGTAGGCCATCGGTGATTTATGAATATTATCCAGATGTTTGATTGTGCTTGACAGCTATTTGTGAAGTAGGTAATATTGACCTATTCACATTAGGAAAAGGAGGTTTCACATGAATGAAAGGGATCTGGAGTTTATTAAATTACGCTATGTTGATAAAAAAACTTATCGAGAAATCGGGAAGATCAAGGGAATTTCTTTCTCAAGGGCAATGCAAATCATCCAGCACGCTCTTGACCATCTTATTCCAGAAGTGGAAAAAGAAAAATGGCGGGAAAGGAAAGGAATGGCTAATTTGGATGGCGACTTGCAGAAGTTACTTTATCTGGTAGGCGACTGCCGCGGCGCGATTCGCAATTTAATCCAGTTGCTCCATATAGAAGAGCTTGCCGATTTCCGCAAATATACGTTGACCAAATATAAAGGGATCGGTCCAACAACTTTATGCCATCTAAAGTTAGCCCTCATGAGGCTCGGTGTTCCTTATAGACCAGATGATAATATGGAGGATATAGAAAAATGCTTAATGCACCTTGAAAATCAAACAGCGGGCCTGAGATTGAGATTTAAGATACTTCTTCGGGATGGCTTTACCTGTCAATATTGCGGCCGAAGTCCCCGGAAAGATCCGGCAGTTGTTTTAAATGTTGATCCTATCAAGCCAAGAAACAATGGAGGAACATTCGAGGAAAAGAACCTGATAACATCCTGTCGGGAATGTAATATTGGCAAGGGGACAATGGAAATTTAGGTCAAAGGACGGCAGGGTTAATGGTATTAGTTAGGTTAGTGCGCGATCGGGCCGTGACGGGGCTTAGGTAAAGCCGGGAAATGTTGATGAATAGTGCATTTCATCAAAATGGTCCTGTGGAGGTGAAAATGGTTGAAAAAGGGCAAAAAAAAGACCCCCGAGCCGGGGGGGCGCGGGGGAAGATTAAATTGGGGGATTCCCCCCATCCGTATCGGTACTATGAGACCTTTGTGGTAAGATGGCTGTCAGCCATGGCCGAACCTCCTCCAAGGTTGGGTTATGGTCAGGGCCGCCAGGATGCTTCTCACACCCTGGCGGCTCGATTAATTTGTGCTTCATTCATTATTCATCCTGCCATAAAAACCCGGGCAAGTCAAGAATTATGCTGCTTTCGGCACCGTTAATTTACTTACTTGCCCATTCTCCATCCACCAGACGATTATATCTGGAAGGGGTGAAGGGTCGGCGTGGTCGCTCGTTCCGAAGCAAAGAATCGAATCAAAATCCTGGCGAATGGCCAGGAAAAAACTTACTAGCTGGCTCCGATTCGGGGGATCAAGCACATCGGCTTCATCGATGAGGAGAAGCCTGGCCCCGGCAAGTCTTGCAAGGGCGTATTGGAAACAGATGCCCGTTCTATATCTGGCGGATTTTGATAGAAGGGCATAGGGAATTATTCCCCGGTAAATTTCCAGGTCTTTGGTTAACCTGAGGGGTTCACTTAAATACTCCGGGAATAGATACCCCGAAGCAAACATTAGCAATTTATTGATTGGGTCAAGGGCCTCTGCGATCAGCTTACTTGGGATGCCATCCGGGGCCAGTGCCTTGGCCAGGGAGTCGTAAAGCTGCGCCTCCTTCTCGGCCGCGGCAGACTGGGCCCGGGCAGCCGCGCCCTCTTTATTTAGGCGCTGGTAAGTCTTGAGCGCCTCCAGGAGATCCCGGCCATTCTGCATCCGTTCATCCAGGGCCTTGGTTTGCTGATCCAGTTCGGCCACTTCCTTGAGGTAAACGATCCGGTCGGACAGGACCTGCCGCATGGAGGTGTATTTCTCATAGGCGGCTTTCTTGACCTGGGCTTTATTAAGCCCTGCTTCCAGCCGGGTTACTTCTTCCCTTTGCTCCTGCAGATCGCCATTTAGCTTCTTGGCCTTCTCAGGGTCAGGGGCTTCACGCCCCTTGAAACCCATGATGTCAGCGTTTGGACATTCGAGTCCCAGATCATTGAAGGTAGGGCAAATCTTCGGGTAAAACCTGGGGGCTTTCCCAACTTCCAGGGCATCCACCTTTTCGGCCAGCTCGGTTAGAATGGGGCGATTAGTCGTAAGGGCGTCCTCCCATTCCTTTATTTCGCCAGGGTCGGGAAGTTCGATCTGTTCTCCCAATTTGCAGACCTCGGCCAGCTTTTGCTCGACAGCCGGCAAGTCCAGCCCCAGAGGCAAAGCCGGGACCTGGGCGCTGCATTTGGCATGAATCTCCCCCCGCTTCTGCAGGAGGGCGTCACGCTCGGTCTTGAGGGTAGCGATCCCGGCCTCCACCTCGGCTTCCTTGATATCCGGAAGGTTGAAGGTTTTAAAGGTAGGGTCAGGGGCTCCAGGAACATCAGCCATACGCTGCTTGGCAAGGCGACGCCGGATTATGGCCTCATCGGCCGCGTCCGAAAAACCTTTATCAGCCGCCAGCTTGGCCAGCTCCTCAATCAGCTTCATGGTCGGGGGATGCGCTTCGCTCGGTTTGCTTGCGGGAACAAAGATCATTAAACGATCCCTGATCTGAGCCGGCGTCGGATTGAGCCCGGGAAGCATCCTGAAAAGCACCTCACGCCGCGAATCATCTGGTAGAGACAAAAATATCAAGGGGTCAGAAACTATGCTGGCCATCATTCGGTCATCCGGAATTGGACCAGCCGAAGTTGCAGGGCTTTTGGGGGTTTTCCTTCGCTGGATAGTTCCATGAGGGGTTTCGATAATTACCTCTGCAAACTTAGCCCCTTCGCGAATCAGCGATGCCTGGGAATTGTGGGTTTTGAATCCACGCGCTTCCCCTGTCAACCCATAGGCAATCGCATCCTTGATTGAACTCTTACCCTGCTCATTCTCGCCAACGATCAGGTGCAGAGGAGCATTGGATAAATCCATTTCCAGATGCTCCAGCCCTAGAAAATTAGAGATTTTCAGCTTGTTGATTTTCAAGATTTGCCCTCCTGTTTAGTAATGATCTCCAAAATGCCCAATAAAATGCGCCCGGCTATCCCGCCGCCAATGATCCACCACCAAGATTTAGGCTCAAGCCCCCAGCCATAGATCATCACCAAAATGGTGAGCGTTAAGCCAATCACAAAAAGCGATACAAATGCTATGATCCGGGTGACCATGTTTACCTCCAGTTTTCCGGGATAGGCTGCCCGCCATTGGGACAGTCTTGAACCATTGGGCTACGCCCCTTTAAAATCTTACTCGCTAAATCACAGCCAAAAACCACAAGACGAGCATTGCGATCCGCTTCTGTTTTTGTCATGGCTTACCTCGATAGTTCGCGCCTTGGGGCGGGCCTGGGCAACTTCCCCATAGGTGCCGTCTCAGACCGTCGCACCCCCGCCCCTCAGCGCGAAAGTTCATTAAATGCCTGGGCCCGACTCAGCTTTCCTTGATCTGCTCTTCAAGGTAGATCTGCACCCCCACCTGGGCGATTTGGTTCTGTTGCGCCTCGATCCAGTCGATATGGGATTCCTCGTCGGCCAGGATGCACTCGAAGAGCGCCGCCGTGGCGTTGTCCCCCAACTGCCTGGCCTGGAAAATGCTGGCGTTGTAATTCTGGATGGCCAGGATCTCGGCCGCATGGTCGAGCTGGAGCATCATCGGCACCTCAAGCCCGATGGAAATCTGGTTGAGTTTGCTGACGGTCGGGGCCCCCTCCAGGAACAGGATGCGCTCGATGATCTTCTCGGCGTGCTTCATCTCCATGATGGCCCGTTTGCGGATAGCATCCTGGAGACGCTCGTATCGCCAGTTGCCGCACATTTCGGCGTGGACGATATATTGGTTAATGGCGGTCAGTTCTTCTGACAGCCGGGCGTTAAGGATGTCGATGATCTTGGGGTTTGCTTTCATGCGGTGATCCTCCTTGAGTGGGTTATTTGAACTAGTGCCAATATAGCTTCGTAAGCCTCTTTAGCCGCTGCCGGGGCCATATCCGGGCCGACAAAGGGGGGACCTTTCCCCATGGTGATTAGCCTCCTTCCCTCATCGGGAAACCATGATCAGCAAAATAAGAAAAACAAATGGCGATGAAAAAGATGGCGCAGTGATTTGATTCGCTCTTAGGATGCACCATATATAAGGAGCACTTTTCCTTTTCGCACCCCTTATTCTCCAAGTTGAATTTAAATGGGCATAGTTTCATGTAATCCTCCTTAGATAAGATAGGGGGCCAGGAAGCCCCGGGCCCCCTGCTTAGCCAACCGCACCATAACCCGCCAAATACTGCCATACCCCGCCCTATACTACTCTACCCCACCCAATACTACTCTACCCCACCCAACCGTACCGTAATCATTTCTCGGGAAGACTTAATGGGCCGCCTTCGCTGGGGCCGATAATCTTCTTCCCCTTCCCCATGACAGCTTTATAGAAACCTACCTTCTCCAATCCCCGCATCTGATGCTGTTGACCATCAAAGGAAAGGGCCTCTTGGTTCACATTAGTAAGGATTTCTCTGGCCTTTTCTACATGGGCCAGGGCCTTCTCAAGCTGCTTATCAGGAGCTATCCGAACCTGATCGTTTGGATGAAGTACCTGATAGCCCACACCCCTGATATTCTCCAGATGGAGGTTGTATTCCCGCAGGAGCAACTTTTTCAGGTTTTCCATGTTTTGCAAAACCTCAAATTCGTGCTCCTTCCATTTTTCCTTTGTGGCCGTTTCGGGAACCTTAATATCCATGAGATCATAAAGTTCTTCCCATGTAAGGATGATTTCATATCCCTCAGCCTTCACTTTTTTGGCGATTTGCTCCGCTGCTTCCTTCCATCCAGGATAAAGTTTAATTACATCGCTCATAAATCCTCCTGTGAAAAAGAACCCCTACCGTAGCCCACCAGACCAGAGCCCGCGTAGCCTCGCCCGGACATACCTTGCCAGACCCTGCCTAACCTCATCGGGCCCGGCCCCCCGTAGCCGACCAGACCCTAATATTAGGCCCTCTCTACCATAAACCGTCCCATACGAGGCCGGTTATCGCAGAGGCCCACAAGCCGGCCAGCATCTTCTGCGATGGAAATCAGTGTGCGCTCATCAATAACCGTAGGGTCATAGGTGAGGCTGACTTTAAAGCTCCAATTCTGGAAGATGGGCCGGGTCCTCAAGATGGTCTGTGGACCTACCTTAACAAGGGCCTGATATTTGAATTTGTCGTAAAACTTATCAAGGCTTGGGTT
>Ga0187881_10000845_pt1 | contig 35202 bp, 31 predicted proteins | sample June2016WEW_19_1_2_FD_133017 | JGI IMG/M metagenome (GOLD analysis project Ga0187881, IMG submission 133017) | Peatland microbial communities from SPRUCE experiment site at the Marcell Experimental Forest, Minnesota, USA - June2016WEW_19_100 | ecosystem: Environmental > Terrestrial > Soil >... | reverse complement strand
AGGAACGCGTAAACGGGCTTGCCTTCACGCAAAAGCTGGGGGACAACTTGCTGCGAAATATCTGTGTTGGGCTTGCAATACGCAAGCATTTCTTTCTCGCACACGAGTATGCCCATGCTGACAGGGTATTCTTTGATGACAGGCTTCTCCTCGAAGTACGTAACTCGGCCATCATCCGCTACACGAGCGACACCATACTCAATGGGAACCGCGGTGCTCATTGCAATCGTGCAGATCGATTCTTTCTCGGCGTGAAATTCGACCATCGCTCGTAGGTCCATGTCGGTGAGAACATCACCGTAATATGTGACGAATCTCTCGCCCAAAAGGTCGGCCGCACTATTCAGCGCACCAGCTGTGCCCACTCTCTCGGCGACCGAATACTCCACCTTCACGCCGAATCGAGTTCCATCGCCTATGTGATTTCTGAGCAAGTCATACTCATTTCTGGAAATGAGCATCACAATCTCGTGGATTCCATGTTGCTTGAGATAATCAATAATGTACTCGATGACATAGCGGCTACCAATCGGTAACAATGCCTTGGGAACGTACGTGGTGATAGGGTAGAGCCGTGTTCCCGCTCCACCAGCTAGAATGGCCGCCTTCAATCAGTGAACCCTGCTTTATTCTCCAACAAAACCGGTCGTCAAGTAATAAGTGTTTGAATGACGTCGCGTCAGGATCGTTGCCAGAGTCGTTGAAGCTGTAAAGCTACCAAAATCTTTGCTAACAATATATCAGCGTGTGTCGGAAAGCCTGAACATGAGCGGCCGGAAGGACAGTCCGCTTCTTTCAATAACTCAGCAAGCAGTAAGGCGGCTGCCTTAAGCTGACCCGGTTTGGGGTTTGAATAGCCCTTTAAGCATGAGCCTGACTGAAGAATTCAGCACAAGGCCGCAACCCGTAGGTGAGCTGTTGAGCTGTTGTCTGTGAAAGTGGTGGTAGGAATCCCTGCCTTGAACGAGGAGCGTTCGATAGGTAAGGTAGTGGTGCGGGCCGTTCGGCACGCGGATGTAGTTGTGGTCGTTGATGACGGAAGCACGGACGATACGGCGTTAATCGCGAAAGGGCTAGGCGCAGTTGTGCTGAAGCACGAAAAGAACTTGGGAAAGGGCGCGACAATACGGGATTGTTTCGAGTACGCGAAAAATTCAGGCGCGGACGTGCTCGTAACGATTGACGGCGACGGCCAGCACGACGCATCTCGAATCCCCATCCTAGTGGACGCCTTGGTTAGCAGCCACGTGGACGTGGTAGTTGGCAGTCGCCTAGCCAAGCCTGCAGGGATGCCCCGATACAGGTGGATGGGTGAAAGAATGCTGGACCATGCCACAGGCATCAAAGTGGGAGGTAAGCTTGTGGATTCACAAAGCGGCTTCAGAGCATACTCACGAAGAGCCATCGAAACGCTCACCGCCGCTGAATTCGGAATGTCTGTTGACTCAGAACTAATCAAGAAGGCAGAGGAGGCTGGTATGCAAATCGCCCTAGTTCCCATCTCCGTCAGCTATTCGGGTAAAACATCAACAAGCAACCCACTAATCCACGGGTTGGATGTGTTCTTCGGCCTCGTGAAGTTCATCTCAATACGGCACCCGCTACTTTTCTACGGCGGATTCTCCATTGTAGCGCTCCTTGTCTCCATCGTGTTTGGGTTCATGACGTTAGACTACTACCAGCGGTGGGGCCGGGTCATCACCAATTTGGCTTTGGTCTCCGTGGCCGCTGGCATACTAGGGTTCCTAGCGCTCTTTACAGGCATCATCCTCTTCACCCTAATCACAGTAGTTCGGGAAGGCTCGTCACGCCAACTGTGAGAGCCAATCACGCTCTATCCCCCCGTTTTGAAGAGGTCGCTGAGTAGATGGTTCGTTCGAGAAAGGCATGGTTGTCTGAAAGGTTTTGGAGTCAAGTTAAGGCGAGTGTTCCGATCGCATGCGTCGACGTAATAGTTTCAGATTCTCGCGGTGCTATACTGCTAGGGTGGAGGCGGATCCGTCCGTATATTAACGTCTGGGCTTTACCGGGGGGCAGAATTCATCTCCGCGAGGACATATCTACGGCAGCTCGCCGTAGCCTGACAGCTCAAGGAATCCATGCTGAGGATTTTTTCCTGGTTGGAGTCTTTCCAATCAGTTTTCCCACTCGTTTTGACATAAGCATATGCATCGCGGCAAGACACTTCTCTGGCAATGCAAGACCTGACGGAACGGAATTCAAGAGAATTGGTTGGTTCAAAAGCCTACCACGTGAAACCGGCCAAAACTATAGGAAGATGATCGCAAGATGGCGGAAAATGAGACGTATGCCGCAACTTGTGAAATTCAATCGATTCTGATCTTTAATATCCCCGAGAGTAATCCTCTTCACGCCCATCACCGTAATACGCGAGTAGTGAGGGTTAGATTCCGGCGGACAGGGCCTCTTGGTACACTTCTTCCGTTTGTAAGGCTACGTTCGCCCAATCGTGACGTTCCGCCAAAAGGCGCCCGTTAACCCCCATCCTCTTGACCTCCTCTGGTTTCTCCTTGAAGTGAAGTATCGCCTTAGCGAGATCAGCGGATGAGTTCGGACGAACAAGGAGGCCATTGCATCCATCTTGAACTACGCTAGGAATTCCCCCGACTCGGCTGGCGATTACAGGTCTCCCGGCGGCGTTCGCTTCTAGAAGCGTCAAGCCAAATCCCTCCGACATGTCCTTGCTCGGTAATACCAACGCGTCAGCAATAGAATAGTACTGCGGCAGTAGGCCATCCGGGACATCGCCCACAAATGTAACATTCTCCGTCAGCCCGAGTTGCCTAGTCAATTGTTGATATTCTGGCTCCAGGTCTCCGCCTCCAACAATGATGAGGAGGACGCGAGGGTCACTGCCAGCGACAATCCGAAGGGCTTGAAGCAATACGTCAAGACCCTTGTACTTGTGCCATTTTGTCAGAGCCCCGACAAATAGCAAAACGAATTCTTTGTTCGCTCGCAATACTTCAAGTTGTGGAGACTTCACATTTGGATTGAATTGCTTACAATCAACGCCATTCGGGATTACTCTCAATCGGGGCCCCACTTTTCGCAAGATTCGGGAAATCTCAACGTATGTCTGGGACGTGGCGATGACTCTATCGTAGGCACGGAGGTAGATTGGGAGCACAAGCCGGTCATGAATTTCTATGAGGAGACCCGCGGCGGATGTAACCGGAGGTAAGTCATTATGCCAAGTCAAAACCGCTTTCTTTGCTTTGATCTGGGAGACAACTGCAACGTTGAAGGCAAGGTAGGGGCTGGGGAAGTTTGCATGGTATAGATCAACATCCAACTGGCAGAGTTTTGTGAATAGTGCTGGGACGATGGGTGTTCCGTAAAGGCGCCCCCAGAGGCGCAAGCGGATGACCTTTAATCCGTTCGACTCGTATTCGCCTGGGGGAAGGGGCTCATTCGCACATACCACGGTCACCTCGTGACCGCGTCTGTGCAGAGCTTTGGCGAGATTGTATGTGTAGGTTTCAGCTCCCCCACGCCAAGGTGGATAGAAACTGTTCACCAATGCAATCTTCAAAGTCAATCCAGGCTCGGTCGCCAAACGGCGGGTGCGGGTTCAGGTAGCCCCACACAAGTGTTTAAGGCCCTTCGCTTAAGGCTTAGGCTAACAGAACCAAGACCTTCCAACGGCGTTGAAATTCCCTGCAGATCTGGTTGCTTTAGCCAAGGAACTCGACAAGAAAGGTCTCCTATCCGATAGCCGAATTCTCACCCCGAAGGTGCGCCTATGGATTATTATACCGAAGATGACGCGTCAAGAGTTGTGGAAGGATCTGAAAGAATAATTGAGTACTGCGGAAACAAGATACCTAAAGATCAATTATGATGAAGTCCTTCGGAAACTTAAGGAGTACGCTAAATCGAAAGTGAATGCCCACCAAGGAGTAAAAGCAATCATTCTGACCGGCTCATTAGCTAAAGGCAACTATGCCGGCAGTTCTGACGCGGATATTCTCGTCATTGCTGAAGGCCTCCCTCACAGAGTGCTGGGACGGTATCAACTGTTCGCTGTTACGAGTTTACCTCTCGATGTGGAACCACGTGCATACTCTATCGAGTAATTCTTGAAAATGGTCCGTCGAGGAGACCACTTTGCTCTTGAGGCGCTCAAGGTCGGCATCCCTCTGTTCGGTCAGAGCTACTTCGAACAAGTCAAGAAAAGTAATATTAATAGAAAAGTTACCGAGGCCTGAACCCACTAGCTTCTGTATATCTGAAATGGAGCATTGGTTCGATTCTGCCTAAATCTCTTTGGCGGGTTCAGTCCTCGGATAGGTCGAGGCGGGCTCCTTGGCGGGATTAAACCATTATCCCTGCGTCGACGGCTACATTAAGGGCGGTGAACTGCAGCGCTTTGAATTTAAACGTCTGCCATATACGAGTCTCCGAGTTCGTCAAATGCACAGCCACCGACACACCTATGGACGGTGGCACCATCCAGATTGTACTTAGGCGTCCCACAGTGGTGTTTCCGCGCGAAACTGTTGAAGCGCTTCCTCTACGCTAATTGGCTTGGCGCTGAACGTTCTGGTGGCCTTGGATACGTCGAGTGATGAGTCTCTTGGCCTCAGGGCACTCCAACTAGTCGGATTCGCATCTGTCAGTGTAACTAGCGCTTGATCGAAACCGAAGGCTCTCGCAAGTTCTAATGAGAAGTCGAACCTATTTATGCGCGTGGCGCCGGCCATGTGAATAATTCCGTTTAGCCTTCGCTCGGCTGCTTCGAGAAGCATTCGTGCTAAGTGGGTATTGAAGGTGGGTGATGCGAACTGGCCGCTAACTATTCTTACGCTTTCTCCAGCCTTGAGCTTGCTTATTAGCCAAGTTGCGAAGTTCGGCCTATGTTGCCTACCCCAGCCGTAAACTACACTCGTTCTGGCCAGTAGATAGTTGGTGGTGTTATGCTGAAGCTGTTCCTCCCCCAGGAGCTTCGACCTTCCGTAGACATTGATCGGCGCTGGCTCATCGCCCTCCCTGTAAGTTCCACGTTCACCGTCGAACACATAATCGGTTGAAACGTGAATTAGAAAAGCGTGATACTCTTTGCATGCCCGCGCAATGATACCTACGGCCTCACCATTGACACGCATAGCAAGGTCTGGTTGCCGTTCGCAAAGGTCAACATCCGTTACCGAAGCCGTGTTGAATACAACGTCTGGCTTACCTCTGGAAACGTGTTCCAGGACGTCGTTTTCGCTCGTTATGTCGAGCCTTATCGGTTTCCCAAATTGCGGTGCATGTTCTCCGTAGGCAGACTCGACATTGTGGCCTGATTCTTGCGCCAACTGTGCCAGTTTCGTTCCAAGCAGGCCGCTTGCGCCCGTTACGAGGACCTTCACGTCACCACCTCTCTTTCCATGGAGCTGATGACAGGATCTTCGGATCGGTCACTAACGGTCTCCACCAAGCCTGATTCTTGACGTACCAGTCAACCGTTTCCCTAAGTGCATCTGGAAAGGTGTGCCTCGGTTCCCACCCGAGCTGGGTCCGGATTTGACTTGAGTCAAGTGCGTACCGAAAATCATGCCCCGGACGGTCGTCGACGTGTTGGATGAGTGACTCATCCTTGCCGAGAAGCTTCAATATCGAAGAGGCGAGTGCGAGGTTTTCAACCTGGTTGCCGCCGGATATGTTGTAGATGGCCCCAGGTTCGCCTTCGCGTAGAACCTTGTAAATGGCCTCGCAATGATCACTTACATGTAACCAGTCACGAACCTGTTTCCCCGAACCGTAGACAGGAACGCTGAGGCCTAGCAGTGCGGTGATGATGGTTTTCGGAATGAACTTCTCCGGGAACTGGTAAGGCCCGAAATTGTTTGTGCAGCGCGTAACGTATGTTCGCAGGCCGTATGTTTTATGGTAGGCTTGGACCAGCATCTCCGCAGCCGCCTTCGAAGCAGCATAAGGAGATGACGGGTCTAGTTTATCCTTCTCCTTGAAGGCGACGTTGGCCTGAGCTGAACCATACACCTCATCGGTTGAAACCTGCAGGAAACCTATGTCGTTGTCTCTGCAAGCCTCGAGCAATGCGAGCACTCCGGCCGTATTGTTTTCGAAGAACACGTTTGGCGTTGAGATGCTTCTGTCTACGTGTGTTTCGGCGGCGAAGTTTACGACCGAGTCAGCTTCCTTGCAAAGTTGTTTTACGAGTTGGGGGTCCGTTATGCTGCCCTTGATGAACTTGTAACCATTCCGATTTTCCAAATCTTTCAAGTTGGGTGGGTTGGAGCCGTAGCCGAGTTTGTCTAGGTTTAGCGCAGTAATGGTGCCGTCTAAAGAGAGGACGTAGCGTAGGAAGTTTGAGCCGATGAAACCCATGCCTCCTGTCACGAGCAGTCTTGATACCATAGTTGGTTTTCTCTCGCTAGGTTTGCCTATCCTCTCGTCCGCTGGGCGTCTCTACGGCATTTTCGTTTGAGTTTTGGGTTAAGCATTCCCTTTCCCACTGAAAGTTATTGTCAGCGTCTTTGAGGAGTGGGGCTTCCGAATCTTTCTTGGATAGGGTTGGGTTGGGGATGGGCCATTGGATTCTGATGGCTGGATCACTCCAGCGGATGCTTCGGTCATGCGCCGCGCTGTACTCACACGTAACCTTGTACGTAATGTCAGCCTCCTTCGTCATAGTTAGAACCCCGTGCGCGAAGCCTGGAGGAATCCATACCATCGCGGGTTGCTTCGCGGAGAGGCGTGTTGAGACCCAGCGCCCGTACGTTGGTGACCCTTTTCGAATGTCAACGGCCACGTCGAACACTTCTCCCAAAATGCATTGAACCAGTTTCCCTTGGGCGGCGGGTTCCTTTTGGTAGTGTAGCCCCCTGAGAACGCCCCTCACAATCGACTTCGAGTGGCTGTCTTGGACAAACTCATAGCCTATTCCATGCTCGGCGAAGTTGCTCTTCTTGTAGGTTTCCGCGAACCAACCGCGATCGTCAACGTATGTGTCGGGTTGAATCTTGACGACTTCAGGTAAGGTTTTGAAGGATTCGAAATCAAATCCCATAATTTTCCGCCCCGTGCTAGTAGCTGGGTTCGGGTGGTTCTGAGGCGATGGCCCGCAGATAGTCGCCGTATTGGCCCGTGTATTTTTCTGCGAGCTGGACTAGTTTTGTTGCATTAATGTAGCGCATGCGGTATGCCACTTCCTCGAGGCAGGCAACTTTTAGGCCTTGCCTGTGTTCGATTGCTGCGAAATACTGTGCGGACTCGAGCAGAGCGTTCGGTGTGCCTGTATCGAGCCAAGCGACGCCCCGCCCGAACTTAATGAGCTTCAGCTTGCCGCGTCGAAGATATTCTTTGTTTACGTCCGTGATTTCAAGCTCCCCGCGGGCTGACGGTTTTAGTTTGGCGGCGATTTCCAGAACATTGTTGTCGTAGAGGTAGAGGCCGGTGATCGCGTAGTTGGACTTAGGCGCCTTCGGTTTCTCCTCTATGCCAATCAATCGGCCTTCGTCGTCGAATTCCGCCACACCATACCTCTCAGGATCCTTAACCGCGTAGCCAAAAACTGTTCCGCCATCATTTTCTGCAACAGCTCTCTGGAACAGCCCAGACAAGCCTTGCCCATAGAAGATGTTATCTCCCAGAATGAGCGCTACTGAATTTGGTTTCACAAAATCACGCCCGACGATGAAAGCTTGAGCGATTCCGCCGGGGGTGGCTTGCGCCGCGTAAGCGAGCGAGATGCCCAGCTCAGCGCCGTCTCCTAGTAACCGTTCGTATAGGGGTATGTCCTGCGGGGTGCTTATGACTAGGATGCTGCGAATACCCGCAAGCATCAAAGTGCTTAGCGGATAGAAGATCATGGGCTTATCGTAGATTGGAAGCAAGTGCTTGCTGATTGTGCGCGTCATCGGGTACAGTCGCGATCCGAAGCCCCCGGCCAGAACAATGCCTTTCAAGTCTTTCACGCAGCAATGTCAAACAAAATAATTCGCACCCTTGAATAAAACGGTAGTTCTCAACAGAGAAAACGGAGCGCCTAAAGAAGGCCTCAAACGCATTGATTGAAGTCGTGCTGAGGTCTGACCTTACCTTACATTTCTGCGGGCGCGTGCTTGTTCGTTGATTTGATTTTGTGGTGTAGTTTTGTGGGGAAACTATGTTACTCGTCCCTATTCGGGGTGGAGAAATGCTGCTTTGGGATGAGTGGGCTGGGAAGGAGTGTTTGGGTTTTGGGGGGGCGTTGGGCGCGTTGAATTTCGGGTTGCTGTTCGTGAAGTCAAGGCTAGGTACTTGTTGAAGTCACTACGTCGTGGGTCCATATTCGCGGCGCCACCACACATCGTTATAACCTAAGATATATCACACCTTAGATGACCTTGCAGGATCTTGACGACAGCATCCTTGAGCTTTTGCGCAAAGGCGCTCTTACCCCGGATGAAGTTGCTAAGAAGCTAAGGGTTTCTTGGGCGACGGCCAACGGGCATCTTCTCAAGCTTGTTGGCGAGAGTAAAGCGGTTCTCGTGAGGAAAGGCCGAGTCAACGTGTATCATGGCAAAGCCTCCGCAGGAGGAATGTTCCGTGTTCCCAGCTGGATCAAAGCAAAGTCTCTGGAAGAACTCTCAGACGAACTGACCCAATATTTTCCGAGAAACATAACGTCCGCTGAAATGATCGAAAAGGAACGCAGCAAGGCTTGAAGGTCGGACTGGATTCAGATGTTTTGGCTGCGTCCGTCAAGAAGGGCGGAGAACCGCATCATAATTCAGCCGTCAATCTCGCGAACGAGATTTCAAAGCGAGATGCAGTGGGGATTGCTTCTGCGCTCGTTCTAATCGAGGTCCCGGGTGCCTTATGTTCTTCAACGAAAATGCCGGTGGAGAAGATCTACGAAGTATTGGCCTCGCTTCAAGCAAACTTCAACCTCAGGATCGCTGAGTTTGAGGCACATGCAGGTTTAGCAAGAGATTTGATGTTTGAGTTCCGTGATTTGAAGTCTAAGTGGGAGATAGGATCTGCTGATTTCCATCACATTGCGACATCCATCGCAGAAGGCTGCGATCTGTTCGTCACGACAGACGAGAAACATATATTGAGAGAAGAATGCAGAGAAGCGTTCGAGAAACACATCAGGATAGCCGCCCCTAATCAGGCCATTAAAGAGCTGTGAAAATAGAAAAAAGAAAGTTTCCCAACCCACCATCGTAGGTTCGTGACACCGGTTTGGGATCAGTGGGCTAAGGGGGGCTAAGGGATGTTTGGGTTTCGGGGGCGTTGTGCGTATCGAGCGTCAGGCCAGCTGAGCTGGAACTCCTTTATTCCCTCTGACGAATTTCGCTAGTCTTTGTAGATTCCTCTTCTGTGTCCGGCCGCGTTATTTCACCTAAAAGAACCCTAACTCCCAAAAGAAGGCGGCAAGCTGCAAGTTTTGCGGAGTCGGGCCTCATGGAAACCTGTACCCGGCTTTTTTCAATAACCTTACTCGAATGGGCTCGCGAGCGTAAGCTCGAATAGCTGGGGCTATAGTTGTTTTACTGCTTGCAGCGATACCCCATTGTCTTCATCTCTCGTTTCTTCAGTCGATTCACGGCTGGCGATTGACGTTGCGGTAGGTGGGACGGGGCGTCTGCATGTCTGCGATGTATCTCTGTGTGACTTCGATGCTTGGTCCGAATGCTCTCGTTTCACCGTTTGATAGGTAGAGTGTCTTCTCGCAGAAATCATTCACGAGATTCATGCTGTGTGATACAAGCACGATGGATTTTCCTTCTTTCTTAAATTCACGGAACTTGTCAAGGCATTTCTGCTGAAACTCCATGTCTCCAACTGCAAGTGCCTCATCTACGAGGAATATGTCTGGGTTTGACTCGATCGCAATCGAGAAGCCCAGCCGCACTGTCATTCCGGTGGAGAGATTCTTGAGTTTGGCATCCTGGAACCTAGTTAAACCAGCAAACTCCAAAATAGATGCGAGGCGCTTCTTTAGTTGGGTGCGCGGGATCCCCAATATTATGCCGTAAATCAACGCGTTCTCCTTCACCGTTATGTCACCTTGAAATCCAATGCCGAGTTCAAGAATTGGAGCCACCGAACCGTTGTACTTGATACTTCCCCGGTCAGGCTTCATGGTTCGAGCAATAAGCTTGAGTAATGTGCTCTTACCACTCCCATTCGGCCCGACTATCCCGATTGAATCCCCGTCTTCCAGCCTGAAGCTGACGTCCTTTAGAGCCCAGAACTGCTCGTGGCTATATCGTCGGTCATCGAAAACCGAAAGGATACCGGCAATGTTTTCCAGAATAGTGCTGCGTCTCTCGTGCGGTATCTTGAACTGCTTCCAAACCTCTTGCGCTTCTATCGCAGTCAAAGTCACAGCTCCTCGGCCATCCGCGATTCGAGACGCCTGAATATGAGAAATCCAATGAGGAGAAGAATTCCAGTGCCGGCGATTACCACGGGGATGTCGAATAGCGATGGGGCAGCATTGAGGAGGAAGATGTTTCTCGTGCTGTCAATCAGTCTTGTTAATGGATTCAAATAATATAGAAATTGATATCTTGAGGGGATGATGTTCGGATCATAGACGATCGGAGACACCCAGAAACCCAGTTGGAGCGTGATGTCCCATATCTGATAGAAATCTCGATACTTCACGTTCAGCGAAGAAAGCGAGAGGGAGAGGGCGAATATCAGAAGGAACTCGAGAGCCAGAATCGGAGCGATGAGAAATGCGTAGGGGGTAAGGGTCACTCCCAATATGACGAGCAACGGTAGCAAAATTAGAAATTCAAGCGCAGATCCCATGAGGGTCGCGATATTACTTGAGAGAACAATGATATAGCGTGGGAGATATACCTTGGTGACAAGCGAAGGATTACCCAGAATACAACCTAAAGCTTGGCTCGTCCCTATAGCAAAGAATCTCCACACGAGTAGGCCGAGCAGCACCCAAGCAGCATAATTCGGGATATTCACGCGAAGCAAAATTGAGAAGACAAGGGTAAGAATCACCATATATGCCAGTGGGTTCAAGAGCGACCAGAAGAAGCCGAGAACAGAGTTCCTGTACCGGACCTTGAAATAATTTTCAGCCAGAATTCTGATTACTTCAAGATAATCTTGCCTTGACTTGTACAACCATGCTTCCTCCGGGCCGGGGAGCTTTTAGTCTCCCGAAGGTTGAGGGGGGAAATAATCATTGTGTGCGCACCCACACAAGCTAACGCAACTGGAAGTTCGCAATATTAAGTGGGCCTTGAAGTTGTCCGTTGATGTTGACCGTGATTCCGATTCGAGTTTGGACAGTGTGAGAGGATGCTTGAGTCCTATTCTCCGGTTGTTACTGTGATGATTCCCAACTTCAAATATTTTCAAGTATTTTTGGTAGAATCATGATACGTTATAAGTGACATCTCGGAGTTTTGGTAAACCATGAGTTACTTTGCTGCAAGACTTGCCTTCGAAGATAAGAGACGGTAAAGCTTCAGTGGCCGTGATTGGTCTGGGCCGCGTTGGGCTTCCGCTCGCGTTAGCCTTTGCGCGTTCTGGACTTCGGGTAGTTGGCGTCGACGTTGATGCGCAAAGGGTATCTGCAGTGAACAAAGGCGATATGCCATTTTTCTATCCGGAAGTCCAAAGGTGGCTCAAGGAAGCTCTGGCTAAAGGGGCCTTTGCTGCGTCGACTCCTTCCAAGGAGACAATCGAACACTCGGACGTCATAGTCATAACGGTGGGGACTCCTACGGGACAGCAATACCAGCTTGATTATTCGCAGGTTTACTCTGCCCTTAAGGAGGTAGCGAGCGCGGACCTGAAGGACAGAGCCATAATCATGAGGTCTACGGCTGTGCCGTCCACAATGACGACCATCGTGATCCCCTTGCTCGTCAAAGAATCGAAATTAAGGCTTGGCGTAGACTTCGCGGTTGCCATGTGCCCAGAGAGAATCCTTGAAGGTCAGGCTCACCGCGAATTATACGAGTTGCCCGAAATCGTGGGCGCTTCAGACAGTCTGAGTGCAGAGATTGCCTCACAGCTTTTCAGAAAACTCAGCCCATCGAAGAAGATTCTGATTACAACTCTGACAGGCGCAGAACTCGCTAAGCTTTTCACGAATATCTATCGTTACGTGAATTTTGCCTTATCAAACGAGTTTGCAATCTGGGCCGAGCGCTACGGCGAGGATGCTCATGAAATCATTCGAGTCGCAAACGAGAATTATCCGCGGTCGAACATTCCAAGGCCGGGATTCGCTGGCGGTCCATGTCTGGGTAAAGACGGCTTTTTGCTTGACAGTGGCACAACTTTCAGCAGCGTTGTTTCCACTGCTTGGAAACTAAATGAAGCGGTCCCTCAGCACGTTGTCATGACTTTGATAAAGTCCTTGGGTTCTCTCTATGCAAAAAGAGTGACCGTGCTCGGCCTTGCCTTCAAAGCAAACAGTGACGACACACGTCTCTCTCCGGCTGTGAAGCTTGTGGACACTCTGAAAGCCTACGGCGCCGACGTGCGGGTTCACGACCCACACATCGAGGAGACTGAGTCCCTCCGGGAAGTCCTGCGCAACCCCGAGGTTGTGATCCTAGCTACCAATCATGATTCCTTCAGGAACATAGCTACGGACATAGACGAGTCAGGTTGTGAATTCGTGTATGATGTTTGGGGCGTCTATGACCCTGGGGCGTTCAAGAGAGCTAAGTATATGAGGTTTGGAAAGGCCGCATGAGCTTCTGGTCTGATAAGCACGTCATGGCTACCGGCGGAGCCGGGTTCATTGGTCATCGGCTCGTCAGGAACCTATCCGAACAAGGCGCAAAGATAAGAGTGGTCGACGACTTATCCAAAGGCTCTTTGAGAAACCTCGAAGGGCTTGAAGGAATCGAGTTCTCGAACGAGAACCTACTGAATCCGGATGTCGCGAAAGGCCTGTTGAAGGATGTCGACGTTTGTTTCCACCTAGCAGCCAAGATTGGTGGCATAGGGTACTTTCATCGAACACCCGCTGGAAGCTTGCGTGACAACGCAATAATGAATTTCAATCTCTGGGAGGCCGCAAGGAAAGCCAATGCTAAGATGGTCTGTCTCTCCTCGTCAATGGTCTTCGAGAGAACTTCCATTTTTCCCACGCCTGAAAGTGCCCTAGAACACACGCCACCTCCTCTGACTGGATATGGATTCTCAAAACTAGTCGCGGAATATATAGCCAAAACCTACTATGAAGAGTACGGAATCAAATACCTCATCCTGAGACCTTTCAATGCATACGGCCCAGGAGAAACGCCGGGCGACTACGTCGGGTATGCTCATGTCATACCAGACCTCATCAAGAAAACAATCTCAGGACAGTACCCATTAGAGATCATGGGTTCAGGCGAGCAGACTAGAAGCTACACGTACGTAGACGACATCGCAGAAGCAATTCTATACGTGACAGAGATGTGCGAAAACGAAGACTTCAACATAGGGACGGGCACCGAAACTTCAGTTCTGGATCTCGCAACGAAAATCTGGATCCTATGTCAGCGACAAGAGCCATTTCGTGTCAAGAACGTTACAAGCTTCGAGCACGATGTCCAAAAAAGAATACCCGACATTTCCAAGATTCGGAAACTTGGCTGGAGGCCAAAAGTAGATCTCGACACAGGCTTGCAAATGACAATACAGTGGCTAAGATCACAGAGTCCCCATTGAAACGCGGTGCTCGCCATAGACCGGAGCCTGACCAGTATTGAAACTTGAAAGTCGCAGCGAACTTTTATCGATAATAATCCCGACTCGCAATGACGGCACAAGCCCTCAGCGTATGCTTGACGAACTTGACATAATCATTAAACAGCAGAAGTTGTCGGTCCAGGTGATTGTCGTTGATGATTCCGACACTCCCTCGCCTTTTCGAGTTGAGGAGGCATTTGGTTTTCGGCTCGAAGTTTACCATAGAACATCCGGGAAAGGATTCGGATCAGCGATACGTTACGGCATCAGTAAGGCAACGGGCGAATACGTCATGATCATGATGGGTGATCATTCGGACGATCCTCTTGACCTACCGCGATTGGTCGATAGACTTGTCGATGGGTTCGACCTAGTAATTGGTTCGAGATTCGTGAGTGGAGGGAGAGTCACGGGGTACCCTGCTGGGAAACTGCTGGCGAATCGGCTTTTCAACTATTCGAGTCGAGTCTTGTTCCGGGCGGGCGTATCGGACGTTTCTACGTCATTCAAGATAATCAGGAAATCCTTGCTTCATCAATTGAAAATCCAATCGAATGGGTTCGAGATTAGCCCGGAGGTCACTTTGAGGTGCATAAGGCGGGGGGCAAGAACCTGCGAGGTGCCTGTGAGCTGGACCCAACGGAAAGAGGGTAGTTCTAGGTTCAATTTGAGACGCCAATGGGTCAGCTACCTGAGAGTGCTCTTGTCCGCAGGTTTGACCTGAATCTAGCGGTCTGAGGTAATCACGACATCCATTTACCAGAGGAATGCGGTTGGGCGATGCTTCACGTGATGTTCTATACTCTTAGCGTACTGCGGATGTGCCTGTGGCTAGCTTACCGAAAGGGAGGCTACTTGCTGAGCATAGTAGAAGTGAATTCCATCCGCTGCAACTATTTTCAGGGAAAGGGTGTGAGTTCCCTTGCTCAATATCGACGAGGCGAAGGAGGCGACGAAACCGGAGTACCTGAAGTTCGGGTTCTTGAAAGCGTTAGCTACGTCTTCTCTGTCTAGGCCATAAAGCGCGGGAATGTCCAATTTACCGTCCACCGTTATGAAGACGGCCGACGCCGCGCCGTTGGCCTGCTTGTCCACAGCCCATCCCACCAGGGTTACCGTTTGTTGTTTGCTCGCATTGACTACAATGGGCACGTCCCGCTGTGGCGCTCTGATTTCATTTATCGCGTCCAAGAAAAATAGAGTGCTGCTGTTACTCGGGAGCAATGTGGATGTGTTAATAGTCGGTTCGCTAAAGACGTTCAATTTGCTTTGATCTAGGTATTGAGCTCTTTCTCTGACCATCTCAGGCGTCGGATACGTGTTGTAGGTTAGGAAGCTCAGTATGTTTTCGTCAGACTGTGTCTTGTAGGTCAAGAGGACGTACGCTCCCATCTGCCTCGAATCTCTGGTCGTTTGGCCAGCCTGCCAGCCAGCGTTGTATGAGAAGATTAGGCCCAAGAGAAATAGAGCCAACAAAGCATGAGTTCCGAAGCTCCTGCTCCTGCGGCCGCCGACGTTACTGCGGTAAATGGACAGTGACAACAGATAGATGCCGATGATTCCCAAGGCCGTTACGGGCGTATATCTGGAAGCCTGCAAGGCTTGCCAGAGGCCAAAGCCGCTTCTACCCAGAGTTTCCGTCAACGATGCTAAGAAAGCAAACGCCACAAGAGAAAGCCATATGCTGTTTTTCCTGAGAAGCCTGCCCCTGTATGCGTGGATTAGGATGAGTGTGGTTACCAGCGAGATGACCAGACCGTAAGTTATGGCGATCTGTCTGAGCGGCGAACTCGTTATGTCACCATACATGAATACGGTCCCTATCAGTGCGAGGAAGTATTCGCCGGCTGCCATCGGATTCCTGAGCACAAAATCCAATGGCGGCTCATAGGCAGGTTTGACCCAGCCGTAGAAATAGAAAGTGCAAGTAACTACGCCAACCAGAACCCAGACGAGAGCCTTGCGCCATTTCCTTTCGTTCTGAGACATAAGAATTTGAATTAGGCCTGCTGGCCAGACCATGAGTCCAGTTATCAGGGAGAAGGAGGCGACAATGGCAGATATCGAAGACAATGCAAAACGCAGATTGATTTGTTTGCTAGTATGTAGCAAATAAAGTGCAGCTACGACTCCGAGAATCATTAGGTAAATCTGGACGACAAAACCCCAAAGGATGCTTTCGTACTGTCCGAAACTGAACAGTATGAGTGTGACAGGCAGAAACGCAAGTAGTCCAAGATTCCCACCGAACTTCCTGCGAAATACCAAGAATAAGAGCAATGCCGTCATGCAGAGCAGAACCCAGCTGAAGAGCATCTCAACAACCGTATTGTAGCGGGTGAAACGGGCAAGAATCAGGACAGCGAGGTAACCGAATGGCATTCTGTGTTCATTGTGCTGAGCCAACAAATCAAAGATTGTTAGGCGTCCAGTTGCAGCCAGCTTGAGGATTGGAACAACATCCCACTCGTCGCCGACAATGACGTTCACGCCAAACAAATGGATGAAGTAAAGTAAGAGGATCGCGGGGAAGATTACGAGAATGTAGCACAAAAGTGTTTTTGGAAAGACCCGGCCTTTCTGCACGACTTTGAAAATCCTCAAAGAACCATTCGGCCGAAATGCGTCCAGTTGCGTCGATACTTATTGTTTTCGTCATCATTTTACACAGAGGTATACATGCCGATGCCTTGGTGAGTTCGGTCTAACTGCTACGAATTCACGCGACTTGTATGCCGCAGACTATCAGAAAGTGTATGCAGGAACAGACTCCGGTCTCCCAACTAGGAGCAAGTCTGTATCCCAGGTATTGCCAGTCGTCAGAGCTTCATTATCTCTGAAAGTTTGGTCAATGTTATTTAGTCAGTCGGGATTGAAGAGGCCGATTGAACCGCGATGAATTGGAAAGCGAGACTCAGGGACGGGCGATTCAGGTTTGCGTTATGCTTCGTCGCAGTTTTTGTGATTGCTGGACTCGCCCAGTTTTGGGCATTGGATAGAATGTCTTTCCATGGTGACGAGTCCGCTTACCTGACAATGAGCATCAGAGCAACGAATCTGGTTCTTGCAGGAAGATGGAACGATCCTCAATGGCATGACAACAACCTTCTAGGGGCAGAGGCGCCTCCAGTGCCATTGTTTTTGCTGGGATTCGGACTCAGACTCTTCGGCATACAAAGCGGCGAATGGCCATTCTGGCTCTCGCCGAACCCGACTGTGCCGCCTCCTCACGTGCTGTTGATTGGGAGACTGTTGATCTCACTGACTGCGTATGCCACATTGTTTGTGGTTTACTTCTTGGGAAAGGAACTGAAGGATGCCAAGACTGGTCTGATCGGAGTTCTCCTCTTCGGTCTTAACCCTCTTTGGCTGATTTCCAGCAGGCGGGCCATGACCGAGGCGCCAGCGATCCTATTCTCAACGCTGGCGGTGTTGCTACTTTTCACAGGAATAAGGAAGAGGTCGAAGAAGGATCTTGCACTGTGCGGGATGTCTCTAGGCTTAGCCATCAACTCAAAATACAATGCATTGTTCCTCGGCCTTATACTTGTCTGCTACTGTTGCTTGTGGTTCGCCGTGAACCGTCGAAATCCGAACTCTGAGCTGAGATCAGTGACGTACGCCGCGCAATGTTTTGCCTCCTTAGTATTTCCAGCGGTGATAACAACCGTTGCGATCAACCCGGTCCTGTACCCTAACCCAATAGTTGGATTCATTGACATAGCTCACTTCTGGATGGTGGGCGGCCATACCAATTTCTTCTCCTCTTCCTTGCTTGATGCTTCGATCGGAATATGGGTTCTAGCTGTGTTTCATGTGTTAGTGTTCCCATGTATTACACTGCTCAAGGGTCTCTGGCCATCCTATAACCTGCCTGGCTATCTGGCAGGGGCTGGTAGCATCACGACCGCAACAACCAGCCTATTCTTCGTAACGGGCGCGACTGTTCTACTAGCGCGGACCGTACGTAGTGCGAAGAGCAGTATTCTGAGCCTTCGAGGATTTCTTCTGTTTTGGTTCGTGGGAGAGGTCATTCTTGTTGCGGCTACAACGCGAATAGCATTCGATCGCTACTTCTTGCCAGTTCTCCCACCCTTAATTCTATTTGCTGCACTGGGCCTCGTGTGGCTGGACGGAGGTCTAGCTGCCAAAGGACAGCGCCTTCGGCCTATCCGCCATTTCGTAGTGCTTCTTTTCCTGTTTTCACAGGTCACTGCTTTGCTGGCGTTCTATCCGGAACTATATCAGAACGCATGGAAGGAGCCTGGGAACGTCCCGATGTTCGGCACGATTCAACAGTCAATTGGCAGACCACTCGGGCAGGTCTCGATACTGCTGTTTTTCGCCGCCATTGCTTGTACCCTCATTGTCCTGCAATGGAACAGCTCGAAGGTAACCGCCCGACTTGACGTACGAAAGCAGCCTCCTCTGACAAGCTAGCCGATTCTTTTTCGACGAAGAGTCCGACGTAGAAGCGACGAATTCCTGTCTTGATGATCTGAGAACTTCTGTGTTGACACGAATGCTTCCATTGTCTCTTTTTCTGAAACCTCGGAAGTGTTGAACATTCTCTCCGATTCGCGCTCGTCCACAGAGGTCTCCTGCGAACTCCTAATATTGCACCCCTTCACCTGAAACACGGTTCCCGCCCTTCTCTGTTCTCAGAGAGAGCCATAGCAGCATCGAGGGGAAGAGCCGATGTCAAAATGCGTAGCGATAGTACAATCAAACTACATCCCTTGGAAAGGGTACTTCGACCTTATCAACACCGCAGACGAGTTCATCCTGTTTGATGATATGCAATACACTACTCGGGACTGGCGAAACAGGAATAGAATAAAAACCAAGAAAGGATTGATGTGGCTCAGCATCCCTGTCCAAACGTCAGGTAAACACCTTCAAAAGATCAAAGAAACCGTTGTCGCAGACTCAGAATGGACCACCAGACACTGGAAGGCCATCATTACAAACTATGCCAGAGCAGACTATTTCAAATCCTACGACGAGGTCTTCAAACAGCTTTACGCAGAGATGGATGAGAAGTTCTTGAGTCGAATCAATTACCGTTTCATTGAAGCGATATGCAAAGTACTGGGTATAACCACCAAAATCTCCTGGTCAATGGACTACAACCTTATGGAAGGAAAAACCGAGCGGTTGGTCGGCTTGTGCTCGCATGCCGGGGCGACTGAGTATCTCTCAGGACCAGCGGCAAAAGCCTACCTTGACGAGAAGCACTTCACTGACAAAGGCATTAAGGTAAGGTACTATGACTATTCAGGTTATCCGGAATACAAGCAGCTCTTCCCACCCTTCGTTCATGAAGTTAGCATATTAGATCTCATTTTCAACGTAGGACCGAACGCTTCAAAGTATATGACGAGTTTCTAAGTAAGGAAAATCTGGGCAGACTGCACGACTGCAACAAGATGCCCGTCTGGCGATCCGGAATCCAGTTATCCCTTTCCTGGAACGTGCTCGTAGAGTTCTCTAACAATAGTATAGGGTCGCTGCTTGGTCTCACTGAAAACCTTCGAAAGATAGATCCCAATGACGCCCAAACAGAAGATGGCCAACCCCCCAAGCAGCCATACTGAAATAATTAGCGAGGGCCAACCTGCAAGAAGGTCCCCGTAGAAAACGACTCTCAGGATAAGGTATAATGCCGCGATAGCTGAAACCAAAATGATTGCGCATCCGAGATAGAAAATGAAGACGAGCGGCTTGCTGCTGAATGAAGTAACGAAGTCAACAAAGATCGCGACGCGTTTTCGAAGGGTGTAGCCCTCATTCATTGATGAGTGCTTGACAATCGACATGGGCACCTGTTTGAAGCCCGTGATTGACCAAAGGCCCGCAATTGCAAGCTCGCGTTCCCTGTGCAGCAGCAGAGCATTCACGTATCTCCTGGTCATAAGACGGGCTGTCGTCACGTTCCGTGGTATCGGACTTGCTGAGAGAACGTTGAATGTTCGATAGAAAATTTCGCCGCTTAACCTCTCCACCAGAGTCCCCTTCCGTTTTTCCTGAACGCCGTAAACGACATCAGCGGCTGACCGTTTCATTTCATTATAGAACTCCTCGAGGATTTCTGGTTCCTCTTCAAGATCGCAATCTAAGAGGAATACGAGGTCACCGCGGGCGTGCTCTAGGCCGGTCATCATTGCCTTATGGTGACCGAAATTCCTTGATAGATCGACGACCCGCACCTTTTCATCTCGTTCATAAAGTGCAATTGCAGCCTCAAGTGAATTGTCGGGTGAACCGTCGTTCACGAACACGATTTCATAGTTGTCTGTGATCTTCCTTGCAGCCGAACTCACACGCTCATAAAAGGTCTCAATGAATTGTGCAGAATTGTAAAGCGTGGTAACGATTGAGACGTACATTTGTGGTTCAGCACGTTAGGAATCTTGTTGAAGACTTCAGCCAAGGGGCCTATAAGTGTTACAGAACAATCCTTCGTTCCTCGAAGATTGAGCGTCGAAGAATTCCTTTTGCGACAAGTGAGTAATGATTTATCTACTCGAGTGAGCCGATGAAGCAAACCTCGGAAGTGTCACACTTTGAGTGATGCTGCGATCTTGGATAGAGTGCGCGATTACTACGACATGAAACTTCGAGAGCATGGACCAACACCTGCGGGCGTGGATTGGAATTCGCCAGAATCCCAGACTCTCAGATTTAGACAGCTGCTGAAAATCTGTGACTCCTCTAGCCCGTTTTCCATAAATGACTACGGGTGCGGGTACGGTGCATTGGTCGATTATATGATTAGCCAGGCTTACGAGTTTAGCTACACTGGCTTCGATCTATCTAATCAGATGATTGCCGAGGCGCGCAAAATCCATCAGGGTATTGATTCCTGTAGATTTGTCAGCGACGAGAGCCTGATGAAGCAGGCTGATTATACAATCGCTAGCGGCATTTTCAACGTCAAACAGCAATTCGCCGAGAAAGAATGGGAGAGTTACGTCTTTGACACGATTAGAAAGATCACGCTGCTTAGCCGGAGGGGCTTCGCGTTCAATGTCTTGACGAAATATTCTAACCCGGAGCGCATGCGGCCGGACCTCTATTATGCTGATCCATTATCCCTTTTCGACTATTGCAAAAGAAACTTTTCCAAGTTCGTTGCACTTCTCCATGATTACCCGCTCTATGAGTTCACGATTCTTGTGAGGAGCGAGTGACATACATGGCAAAATTGGTGATCTTCGGGGCTGGAGGGATTGCGAAGCTTGCATACTACTACTTCACGCATGATAGCAAGCATGAAGTGATTGCTTTCACCGTGGACCGGCAGTACCGCAAAGGCTCGTCGTATCTCGGCTTACCTTTGGTCGATTTCGAAGATGTTGCAAAGCTTTACCCGCCAGACCGACACAAGATGTTCGTGGCGTTAAGCTATGCCAAGATGAACAAGGTGAGGGCAGAGAAGTATGCCCAGGCAAAATCCTTAGGGTACTTGCTTGTAAGCTACGTCAGCAGCAGATGCACATTTCTGACCGATGAGCCGGTTGGAGATAACTGTTTCATTCTGGAAGACAACACGATTCAACCATTCGTCAGGATCCACAACGACGTCACCATCTGGAGTGGAAATCACATTGGCCACGACTCTACAATTGAAGATCACTGCTTCATAAGCTCGCATGTGGTCGTTTCAGGCAACGTTCACATCCACAAGTATTGTTTCCTAGGCGTCAATTCCACGCTACGCAACTCGATTACACTTGCTCCTGAAACGCTAGTTGGAGCCGGCGCAGTAATTAGCAGTGACACCATTGAGAAAGGTGTTTACGTCCCGCAGAGAGCAAGCTTGCTCACTAAGAAAAGTGACGAAGTAGAGCTATGAAAAGACTTGTGAGCGCACCCTTCATGGAAGCGGTCAATAATTGAGATGGAGAAAGAAGGGGCTCATCTTTGAACCAAGCGACCGTTTCAAATGGATGGCTTCGCATGCGATGCAACCATTTGCCGAAAGCCTGGGGGATTGTCACCGTGTGTACTTCGCAGGGAGAGACACAAAGAACAGGTCTCACATTGGCTACTTCGACATTGAATTGGGAAAAACCTCCAGGATTCTGCGAGTTTGTGAAAGTCCTCTGGTTGCCCCCGGACCTGCAGGAGCATTCGATGATAGTGGCTGCAACACGCCTTGGGTAGTGAATCATGATCGGAAGAAGTACCTGTACTTCACTGGTTGGAGCCTCGGCGTTACCGTCCCCTTCTTCCTAAACGTCGGAGTTGCGGTAAGTGAAGATGGAACTCATTTCCGGAAGCTATCTGAGGCGCCGATCTTGGACAGAAATACCATCGATCCATACTTGACCGCCTCACCATCTGTATTGTATAGCGATGGAGAATGGAAGATGTGGTATGTCTCTGGCACTCGATGGGAAATAGCGAACGATCGTCCCAGATATTGTAGTAACGTCAAGTACGCAAACTCCCAAGATGGGATACATTGGCGAAGAGACGGAGTAGTATGTGTGAACTACCGCTATCCATCTGAACATATCATCGGACGGCCTTGTGTGGTTAAAGACAATGAAGTGTACAGGATGTGGTATTCGTATAGAGGCGACAGCTACAGGATAGGTTACGCGGAATCGTCCGATGGCGTTTCTTGGGAGAGAAAAGATCAGGAGGTTGGAATCGACGTCTCGCCATCTGGATGGGACTCAGAAATGATATGCTACGCACATGTCATCGAGTCTGACGGTACTCTATACATGCTTTACAATGGAAACGGATTCGGCAAGACCGGAATCGGCCTCGCTGTCCTAGAATCTTAAATCATCGAAACTCAAGAGCTTGGAGTGAAAGGAGGGCTTCAAAATGAGACAGCGTCGAATACCGTTCAATCGACCCTGGCTCTCCGGCAATGAACTTGCGTACATCCGTCAGGCTATTGAGAACAATCATATATCCGGGGACGGACTATTTACCAAAAAGTGCAATCGACTCTTCGAAGAGGAGCTGCAGGTACGTAAGGCGTTTCTAACAACCTCCTGTACACATGCGCTGGAAATGAGTGCGTTGCTGTTGAACATTGGGCCGGGAGATGAGGTTATTGTGCCCTCCTTCACATTTGTATCCACTGTTAACGCATTTGTATTACGAGGAGCAAAACCCGTCTTCTCAGATATAACAACAGACACGCTCAATTTGGATCACGCTAAGCTTGAAGCACTCATCACGCCTAAGACGAAAGCAATCATAGCTGTTCATTACGCTGGTGTGGGATGCGATATGGATGCAATTCTGGACATAGCCCAGCGTCATTCTATACCGATTGTCGAGGATAACGCTCACGGTCTATTTGCCAAGTACAAGAATCGTTACTTGGGGACCTTCGGTTGCCTTGCTGCCCAAAGTTTCCATGAGACTAAGAATTTCACCAGCGGGGAAGGTGGTGCACTGCTGATCAACGACGACCGATTTATTGAGCGTTCTGAGGTTATCCGCGAGAAAGGCACAAACCGCACTCGTTTTTTCAGGGGACAGGTCGACAAGTACACGTGGATAGATGTCGGCTCTAGTTATCTTCCTTCGGATATTCTCGCGGCCTTTCTATACGCACAACTTGAGTCTCGAAATGAGATACAAAGGAGACGCGCACTGATCTGGAACTACTACTATCAGAGCTTGCAATACTGGGCCCGAGAGCATAACATAAGATTACCTATAGTCCCCTCGCACTGTGAACAGTCATACCACCTATTCTATTTGGTACTTCCATCCCTAGAGTCTCGGACAGCTCTGATTGAACATCTAAAGGCTCGTGGCATAGATGCCGTTTTCCACTACCAGCCACTGCATCTCTCCGAAATGGGACGAAGCTTCGGCGGAAAAGAAGGTGACTGCCTTGTGACTGAGTACGTAAGTGACCGTCTGCTCCGTTTGCCATTTTATAACGCCCTTACGCAACCCGATCAGGAATACATCGTCTCCGCGATCAAAGAGTGCAAAGGATTGTAGACGAGTATGTGTCGCTCAGCGCATCCTAAGGACACAGGAGCAAGTTAATTTAACTTCATGCCAAAAACGGAAAGGTGAAGCAGTTTCTGCCATGCAACGCCGTCTCTAAATCTGAAAAATCTCATATACCCTGAATGCTATCTGAGTATTTGTTTCAGGTATGCTTATTGACCCCAGGGCCGAAGAGGGATTGTGATGCAAGTACGAGGCAGGCAGATCTGAGGTGAGTTGATTGAACGAGAGAATCCAGGAAGGCGAATCCGATCGTAGGAGTTTCTTCCGTAAGCTTGTTGCGGTTGCGGCCGCGACGGGCGTTTCGGGGTTGTTGCTTGGTAAGCTTGCGGAGCCTGTTAGCGCCGCGTCGAGTGGTGAGGTTGCCTTCTATACTGGTTCAAGTTCGCAGAGCGGTGACCCGAACCTCTTCTGGGACAATGTGAACAAACGGTTAGGCGTCGACACCTCAGCCCCCGAGGGCCAAGTGCATGTTGGTGGCTCTGCGACGGCGGATGTGTTCTGCGGCCTCGGCCCACACCCAGCAACTGGTCCAGCGATGAATTATGGATACTCCGGATCCTCGTTCGGTCGGGGTTCAGGCTTCTTCAACGTTAGGCCGGATCCCTTGGCGACGCCACCTAACCCGTCCCTACGATTCATGACGGCTAACACTCAAAGAATGATCATCACCAACACAGGCTTAGTTGGTATAGGAACCTCAACTCCTCTCCAGCAACTGACGGTGGCTGGAGATGTCGGTCAAACCACCTCTGCTGGCGGCCTAGTGAAGGCAGGCGTGCTTGTGAACGGTGGGGTACCCTCCATTATCCGAAGCTTCAACAACCTGCCTGGAGGCGCTGTGCCAACGGTGACCCAACCCCTCGGCCCCGGAACCTACGAAGTGAACTTCGGCGTGGACGTTTCCCAGAGATTCTACACGGCAACTCTCCTCAGCAGTAACTCGACAGATCCAGGCGGCGACATACAGGGCCAAATATTAGCATCAACGCGCGATGGAAATCCGAATGCTGTCTTCGTCAGAACGAACGATACCAACGGACCGAGCACTAACAGAAGCTTCTACCTGATGATCTGCTAAAGGCAGGATGATCGAATTGCGCTCTGACTGGAGAACGGACCGATTTTGCGATAATTCCGGTTGTGGCCTTCCTTGGGATTAATGCTCAGAGTCTACCTACTACTTTTGTTATTCTTGTTTGCCGTTGTGGTTAATCCAAGTGCTACGTCTTATAGTCCTCAAACCAATACTGCGCCGCAGATTTCAACAGACCCGACAGCGTTGCCATGTCCATCACCAAGACCTGAGGACTTCGCAGGCCAGCAGATAACCACGTCAGCTTCAAACACATCACTACTTGGTCACGTGGTTCAACCTGTTAAGCAGGGTCAGGCACGATTCATGGAGTTCGTGGCTCCGAGTCTTCGGTTACAGGTTCAGTTAGTGTTCAAAATCAGAAATGCAACGCAATTTCAGAAGTGCCTCAATTCCATCAACGATCCTTCCTCACCCGAGTATGGAAGATACCTAAACAGTACGACACTTCAGCCGTTTCTTCCGACTCCAGGCCAAAAGGCATCCGTTTCCGATTTACTCACCCGACATGGGCTCATTGTCACCGATGGCGCTTCACCTTTGGTCTTGAATGCAAAAGGCAATGCTAGCGCAATAATGTCAGCTTTTGCCATACGGCTCGCGGTATACAACTATCGCAATGCCGCCTTCTTCGCAACTGATTCTGACCCACAGATGCCAAGTAACCTCGCTTCGTTGGTAAACGGAATCTTGGGCTTAGAGAACTACACGAGGGTTAGGCCTGCCGAGTCTCCTTGCAGCGGCCCCTATTGTCCGCAAGGAATTCAAATTGGCTATTCAATATCCACGCTAATCTCGAGTGGGGAGACAGGTTCGGGACAGAAAGTTGCAGTTGTTGATTTGCCGGGTGATCCGAGTTCTCAAATCGCCATAGACACATTCGACGCGCAGTACGGTCTACCTGCGACTACTTTAGACATCGTCTATCCCGACGGGACTCCGACATCTTGGGATCCCGGCTGGGCGTCGGAGGCTGCGATGGATATCGAGGCCGTACATTCGGTGGCTCCGGGCGCTACGATAGTGTTGGCCTACGATTTGTGTTCGCTTACGATTTGTGATCCAATGAACGGTGTGGACTACGTAGCCTGGAATGGGCTCGCGAGCGTAATCTCGAACAGCTGGGGCTATAGTTGTTTTACTGGTGCTTGCAGCGATACCCAATTGCCTTCATCTCTCGTTTCTTCAGTCGATTCACGGCTGGCGATTGACGTTGCGCTAGGTGTGACGATACTGTTCGCATCGGGCGATGAAGGAGCCAAACCCGACGGAACCACGTTTGGCACTGAGTTTCCGGCCTCAGATCCGAATGTTGTAGCCGTGGGCGCAACGAATCTGGTTTTGAATGGTTGTGGGGCCACGACGTGCACGGGTTACGGTAGCGAGAGTGGTGCAACGATTAGCGGTGGTGGGTACAGTGGCTATTTCAGCGAACCCAGTTGGCAAACACCCACCATCGGGTCAACAAGTGCTCAATGTACAACAGGTCATCTCAACCCGACTTGCCGCGCAGTTCCGGACGTAGCCATGCTTGGCTATATTCCTGGGTTCTGGGTTTACTCTACTGTTTCTGGAGGAGCTTGTAACACTTCAAAAGTGGGGGCGTGGTATCGATGCGCTGGCACCAGCTTGTCGACGCCTCTTTGGGCTGGCTTCATTGCGGTTGCATTACAGGTGGGAGGTGGAGGACAGTTTGGAAACATTGCCCCGTTATTGTACCCGCTAGGCGCAGGCACTTCCTATTCCACACTCTTCCACGACGTAACGTCAGGTTCAAACGGTTACTCGGCCGGAACAGGCTGGGACGCTGTGACAGGGTGGGGGAGCCCCATCGCAAACAACCTTGCGAGCGCTCTCTCACAAGCTTTTGATTTCCGTCTCTCTAACTCAGGCAGTACTTTGAACCTTGGGGGCATCAGCGTTGTGCAGGGCAGTTCCGGACCAATAACAATTACGATCAGTTTGGTGAATGGCCCAACTCAGACTGTGAGCTTGTCCTGTTCAGGAGCGGCTGGTGCGCTCCCTACAGGTGTGTCTTGTTCCTTCAACCCTGCGTCAGGTTCCCCATCCTTCACGAGCACATTAACCGTCTTCACCACACTATCGACGCCGACAGGCTACTATACGATCAAGGTAACCGGGACTGCGGGGGCGCTCAGCAGGTCAACCCTGTTCGTTTTGAATGTGACTTAAGGCGACCCGGGCTTCCAGTCGCATTCACAGTCGTCGAGAGGTTCAGCGCGCCGATACAATTCATTCTCACTTAGTTCTTCTTGTTCACACTTGGATGCATGATTTCTTTCTTCGTTTTCTCAAACAACTCATATCGTTAGGCGTAGCGGAGATGCACTCCAAGATTGCGCTTAGGAATATTCACATAAAGAGTGTGTCAGTCCAGATGGACCGAATCCCGAGCTGATTCGAGCATCGTTGATATAGTTCTCTTGAAACTCGTGGCAAAAGATTGCTCCCGATCAGTCCAGTTGAGCAAAAAAGTTCTCGAATACATCCATCATTGATTCGTAAAGGTCCACGGGGTATTTCGAAAAAAGCTTCGAATTTCTAAGAAACTTCGGTTTGCCAATCTGTCTTACACCATATTGGGTCTAGTTGACAAAATAGTTATATTTCATGCAGGTTGTGCTTGGAGTGCGTGGGAACATTGCGAGTTATACAATTAATTATGGTTGTGGTCTTGTTCGGTCTCGTCGGGACTACGGGCATACTTCCAGTTCTCTCGGACTCTGAACCGGGGATGGTCAAGAAATATATTGCGGGTAATGGAGAACAAGTTACGTGTTTTACGCCAGCTGATAGGTCGACAACAAGCAGGCCCCCCGCGGTCATGGCGGGCATGAAGATGACCTTCACAGCCACTAGCCCACTTATTCAATTCAGCCTCTCAGCTGTTGCAGCAAATAGCGTTGCGGGGTATGGTGGAGCAGTAGGTTTCAATATTGGAACGGGAACGCCTCCCAACACGAACAACCCACTTACCGGTCAGCCGATGATGAGTCAGAAGATCTTCGACTCCGCGTTTGCCGGTCAAAGGGTACCAATCTCTTTCATGGATTTCTGGGGACCCTTGACTGTAGGGCAGACTTATTGGGTAGATGCGAATTGGAACACGTCCCACGGTGGTACCTTAACTCTCAGCGAAATCACCGTCTGTGTAGCGTCGGTGTGAGTTGCTAGACATGGAATTCCATTTCCTGCAGGTTTGCGGCCCCTGCCACGAGGAGCCATGAGATGTGAATGAGTTTCCCTTCGAGTACCCGCGCCGTCAACTCCTGAATAGGTGAGACTCTTGCGATTCGTACAATTGATTATGATTGTGACTTTACTTGGTCTCGTCGGGACCACGGGCATACTTCCAGTTCTCTCGGACTCTGAACCGGGGATGGTCAAGAAATATATTGCGGGTAATAGGGAACAAGTGACCTGTTTTACGCCAGCTGATAGGTCGACAACAAGCCTAAGTACCGTTATGGCGGGCATGAAGATGACCTTCACAGCCACTAGCCCACTTATTCAATTCAGCCTCTCAGCTGTTGTAGCAAATAACGTTGCGAAGGCTGGTGGAGGAGTAGGCTTCAATATTGGAACGGGGACACCTCCCGGAACGAACACTGCCCTTACGGGCCAAGCCATAATTAGTCAGAAGTTCTTCGACTCCGCCTTTGCCAGTCAAAGGCTGCCAATCTCTTTCACGGATTTCTGGGGACCCTTGACTGTAGGGCAGACTTATTGGGTAGATGCGAATTGGAACACATCCCACGGTGGTACCTTAACTCTCAGCCAAATCACCGTCTGTGTAGCGTCGGTGTGAGCCTTAGAACAGGAAAAATGGGCGTCCCATTGCGAATAGAGAAGAAGGCTCGTCCAATCAGTGGCGTTTCCGTTTTTACACCGTCCGCTTATCTGTGTTGAGGTAGCAATGCAAACCCGAATAGCAGTTTTGCTCCTTTTGGTGTTGGCTGGGACCTTTCAACAGGTATTTGCAACGTCGGTTGTAATCACGCTTAAACCAAGTTCGGCAGAGAGTATTCCAGTTTCCCTAAACGGCGGCGACATTTTAGATGTCACACTCAACGCGCAATCATTGAACGACCCAGAAGCCGTGACGTTTGCGATTATTTTTGTTAATAGCCCACCGGCACCAAACGATGTTGTGTTCAAAGCAGGGAGTGTCGCCCTTTATTCTGGCAGCTACAATGCGACCAAGAGTGGAACTTACCTTCTCGCAATTGGCAATGATTCGCAAAACACCGTGACGGTCAACCTTAACTACGATGTTCGAAAGCAGTCCTCCCTCACGGTCGGTACTCCACAGTCGTTCGACGGCTTGTACGTGCTTGCAGCGGCCATATTGTTAGCGTCGGGAATGATTGCGTTTGCCCTAATATGGACCCGTAGGAAATAGCGACGCCGTAGATACCCACGGATCCCACATCAACCTGTCGAGCGTGTTTGTGGTCGAGGGATGGAACAAACTCATGAAGAAATCCACACCGCGAATCGGTTTGTGTGCAAGATGCATGTCCAAAGCAGAGGTTAAGAAAAAGTGTATATGCGTAAGGATGTTCCCATAATTTGCCGTCCTGGGTTACAGAAACGTTTTCCTAGCCGTGCACTTCTCCACAGCGAGCTTGAGTCGACCGATGCTGTCGCGACGAGAATTCCTGAAGAGAGTAGAAGCCGCAGGGCTGGGAGTGGCTGCGGCAATTTTGGTCGGACCGTCAAATCCGCTCATAGCCGGAAAGCCGCTAGATACGCCTGACGTTACGGCGCAATACGTGAACCTAGCCACCGTAGGAATCAAGCCTGATCTCTGCCGTTATCGTCCCACCACACCCACCTCACCCACGTCGCAATGGCTGATGGATTTCAATGGTGATTACACGCCAGATCAGACACTACTGTATGGCTCGACAGGCGATATTGGAGTGGCAGGAGATTTCAATGGGGACACCATAACTGAGATCGGCTTCTATCGCAAAGGAACTGGCACCGGTCTAAGTATTTGGCATATCAATCTCTACAATGACAATACCAACCCCACCGAAAAGATCCTTTCGTTCGGAGGTGCTGCCGACAAGCCGGTGGTCGGAGACTTCGACGGAGACGGGAAATACGGGATTGGCACCTACCGTCCCAGCAATGGAATTTGGTACTTCGACAACAATCTTGACGGTGCAGCGGACGGTCCTGGCTCGATATTCGGCGGACTTTCAAATGACGTTCCTGTGGTAGGCGATTTCGACGGGGACGGTCGTGCTGAACGTGCGATATTCAGGAACGTGAGTGGTAAGGGCGTTTGGTTGATTGACTCTAATTGGGACGGTATGGCGGATTTGACCGTTACCTACGGGTTGCCAACCGACATACCATACGCTGCAGATTTCAACGGAGACGGGTATGATGATCTATGCATTTTCCGAAAGGGCAATTGGTACGTTGACACAAACCGAGATGGCAATACCGATATGTCATTTCTTTACGGACAGGCCGGCGAGCGACCCATAGCAGGTTTCTTCAATACAGCTAGTTCCCTATTCGTTAGGGCGGGCGCTACAGGCACGCAGGATGGCAGTCAGAAAAAACCCTACAGCACTATCAACACGGCGCTTTCTCATGCGACCACAGGCTCAGTCATAAGAATTGCAGCAGGAACATATCCGGAGATAATTAGCTTCTCGAATCGAGCAAAATTAGTGTTCCTTGGAACGGGACCTAAATCAACTCATATTGTGGCGGCTACCTACGATGCCTTGCAGGTGGTGATAAGCACTGGTATCGCGTTGAGGAACATTCACATAAAGAGCATTAGCAGTCCTCCAGCAAATGGGCGGGCTATAGTCAACAAAGGCTCATCAGTGTCCATGCATCGAGTCAGTACCGTCGGCAATAGACAACACAACATTCTCGGAGACTCATATCTCGGTACCAACGCTTCCTTTGACATGGCGTATTGTACATCCGACCAAAGCCAAATCGGCGCCGGCATGCAACTCCAATCAGGCGTAACTACCAACGCACGTTACTGCTCTTTCAGCAACAACGGAACAGACTCTGCCCACCTAATAGCAGATGCTGGAGGTCGCGGCATAGACATACGAGGAACCAACAGTTCCGCGACGATTCTCTACTGCAACATCAATAACAACTATTTCGGAGGGCTCTACGCGACCTCAAATGCGAACATGATTCTCTCCTATAACACCATCAAAAGCAACGGCACAAACGGAGTCAAATACGACTCAACATCAGGCGGCGAGGTTACGGGCAACACAATTGCATCGAACGGCCTTCGTCCTCCTCTTCCGGGCAGTAAAGGCTATAATGGAATCGAGTTTGGAATTGGTTGGGCTGGAAAAGGGCCGTCAGGAATCGTAATGCAAATCTCAAACAACAGCATAAGTCAGAACACTGGCGATGGCATCTTCATCGGAACGGGAAGTCTCAATATCATCAACAACCAATTTTACAACAACTGGTTAGCAGTAAGCATTGCCGGAGCAGGAGCAATTAGCATCAAAGGAAACACGTTCGATATGCCATTGACCAAGACAGACCAAGAAGGAATTCTAATCAACGGCACCTACGGCACTCCGACAGTTACGATTGGGGGGACTGCCAACGGCGCAAGTAACACCTTCAATAACTTTGGTGCCGGTTACCCATGCATCCATTGTGGGTCAGGGTCTCTGGTTGTCGCATGTGGCGGAAACATCTTCGTCAACTCAGCATACCACCAGAAAGGCTGCAACATGACGACCTGTCCCCCATAGCGAATGTGACCACAGAGATTCCCTCACCCATACAGGTTACCTCATGTAGGAGAGGCAGAGCGAAACCTTTCACCTATACCTTGCTTGGACGGCTCTTGCTCCTTAGACGCATTCCGTAAACGACGAAACAATCGAAAGGACCGTTAGCGGCCCCGGCGACGATGTCGGAGCACGGCCACTGCTATGATCCCGATTAAGAGGCCGCTGACTATTGATTCCAAGGAAAAACCTGGAACTCCAGGTATGTTTGGTCCTGTCAGAGTGGTCAGCGTTGAGGTGGGCTGTGTCGCAACTGAGGTAGTGGGGAAGCTTGTAGTGATTGAACTCGTGGTCGTTTCGTTGCTTCGTTGTGTTGACGTGAACGTCGAACTAGGGGTTGTTGTAGTAGTCGTTGTGTTCGAGGTAGCTGTGCTTGATAGGTCATACATTGCGAATTCCTTTATGAGCAGGTCGGTCTTTATGCCCCCTTGTGTCTCAATGCCGAACTGCACATCTTCACCGAAGAAGTTCATGTCACGGTATTTGTCTAAGATGTGGGGATCGTTTATGTTAAATTGCAGATCAGCTGGGTCGATTACCTGATCTTGAACCATCTGCTGCCAGAGTGAGCTAAAGTCAATATCGTATGTTTGGAAGTCCCCCGTACTTAAATCCAGAATAGGCAATCCCCAGCCTCCAGCACCGATGTATATTTCCCTGTAGAATCCTCTGGTCTCCGGAGTTGTGCGAATCAAGGCATACTTTTCAGTCGCACTCCAGGCGTCATCGTAACCTCCGCTGGGGTTGGGAGCGCCATAGTGGCCAAGGTTGATGTCGAGTTCATAGCTGTTTCCGGTGCTTGGGCTATCTAATCGTGCGAGAATCAGATAACGTGTCCGAGCATTCGGGTTTCCGTCAGTAGCCAAAATCTTACCTGCAACTTTCACATGAAGCCCAGCACTTCTCTGAGGGGGGCTATACCATGCACCAGTGTACAATGCCGTGTTCTGATCCAAAGTTCTCGTCCCGAAACTGTAGTAAGCGGAGGGCTTCGTCCAACCCAAACTGGGGAATGTTACCATACTCGCATCAACGGTCAAATGCGCTTGCATCCCATCTGAGTTCTCCCAAGCAAACTGAAATCCGCAATCAGGGGAATTCACCTTACACACTTGGGGGCTTGGAGAGGTACCGCCAGTCTTCACTGTCAACGAGTAGAATCCGTGCTCCAAATGGCTTCCGAACGGATCAACATTAGGAATGGGTGATGGGTCAAGGAAAGAAGAGTAGAAGGACCCTGGAAGGGGGAGATATTGGCCGTGGCCTTCGCACCACGTAGTGTTGAAGGGGTTCGGGAAGTCGGGGCAGAGAGTTGCAACGCGTCTAACAGAGAAGGTCGGGTCGAAACCTACACGTTTTGCTGAACTACTAACCAAGAAAGTTGCGGCTAACTGCGGCTGTGGCGATGTGAATAGGCTGGCTAGGATGACTACTAACACAACTGTTCGTATAGCCATCAGAAATCACCACTGTGTTTCCGCCACGCGTCATGCTTCCATTACACTAAGGAGCTTCGCTATTGACCCAAAGAGGCAGCTTGTAATAATAATGGTTGCGTCGGTTACGCCAACTATTCCGCAACTGCAATCTTGATGTTACGGAAACTCCAGGCCTCACGACTGAGGGCATGCTAAATGGAGGCCTCTCTCGCGATGGAGAAAAAAGGAAAAGGGAGGAGTTCGCGTCGGCATCCCATAGGTGCTAAGCTGGTGGCCTGCTAGGAACAGTTCTGGCCGTAGGAGCGGTTCCCTTGTTGAAATAGGATTTGCTTTCTGGTTGACCGTAGAGGTCAGGGTGTAGGTAGAGACCTTGCTTCGCTCCCTTGCTCTCTTCAACCACCATGCGATTTGCGTTGGCCCATGCGTCTTGGCGCGTACCTGTGACCTGCCAAGAGACTTTCATGTCAGCAGTGCTGGCATCGCCGCCGGAGATCGTGAACTGGTTTCCTGAAATCTCCGTTGAGACGTGCAGGTTCGGCATAGCTCCGCCGATTGCGGTGAGCTGGTACCTAAAGTCACCGTTGACTGCACTGAAGTAGTCGGGCAATTGGACCGTTGCCTCCCCGTTGCCGTCCAAGGTTGCGACGCCGTCATACATGTTCTTCATGTCCGGCGACTCAACGAAGGAATGGTAGAGGAACTTATTCGCGGGGTCGAGCGGATGGTCAATCTGGAACCCTCCGCCAGCCTTCGTTAACAATCCCGCGAAATACCCCCTACCGCCAGCTGAAGCGTCACTACTGATGGCAAGAACTGAATAGCCGTTGCTAGGAGCAAGTCCCCAAAAGGCAATGGGTTCACCGCTTGAGCTGGTCGAAAGGGCGACGACCGCATTGCCGTCAGCAGAGGTGGTTTGTACATTAAGCGCGGTGGGGGTTCCCTGGAGGGCTGGGAGTGGGGAGCCTATGTTGACTAAGCCACCGCTGCCATCGCCGCCAGGAACGACTTGAAGCACTGTACTAAGCATGGTATAGTCGTACAAGCCAAGGTTATCCGTCGTGCTCCCATAATTGGCATAATTGTTCGTGAAGGCCCATATGCTGTTGCCAGCTCGCCTGAAGATGAGGTTACTATTCGATGATGCTGCTTCCTCAATAGAGAGAGTAGGATTACCTCCTAAAACACTGAACAGGTACGGCGGGGTTGATGTCCCGATGCCTACTTCGCCTGTGTTTGTGATGATCATTCTTTGAGTGTTAGCCGTCATGAATCGTAGGGATGGGTTGGGTGGCGTTGCGGAAGCATCGGGTCTAACGTTGAAGAAGCCTGAACCCCGACCGAACGTGCGTCCGGAGTATCCATAATTCATGGCCGGACCAACATACTTACCACTAACCAGAGTCGCCGGGTGTGGGCCGATACCGCAGAACACATCCGCCGTCGCAGCACCACCAATATGCGTTTGCGCCTCTGGGGCGGAGGTATCGACGCCTAACCGTTTGTTCACATTGTCCCAGAAGAGGTTCGGGTCACCGCTCTGCGAACTTGAACCAGTATAGAAGGCGACCTCACCACTCGACGCGGCGCTGACAGGTTCCGCTAGCTTCCCAAGCAACAACCCCGAAACGCCCGTCGCGGCCGCAACCGCAACAAGCTTACGGAAGAAACTCCTACGACCCGGAGAAGAATCATGTTTCTGCTCTTCATTTTCCATCTTCATCTCACCTCCCCTCTCGAAAACCTTGTTAGGCTCTTAGTCACAGCGCCTCTCTTCGGCGCTCTCTCTTCTCATTAGCACGTTTCATAATCGCCGCTCACTTAGGACTTTGGCGCCTCAGAAGATGCCGCTGCACTCTGAAAAAAGAGGGGATGGCTGTGCGTTCCACATGTTCGCCAGACTTGATTCATCCGCCAATCTGAGAGACTAAGGTTGACGTGATGTGGACGGTGGCGGAGGCGCTGTTGCATTTGCAGGTGGAGGTTTCAGTTGGTCGGATAGATCGTTTCCCGTAGTTGGCGGTGACGGTGATTTGCTGTTATCAGATGTGGGTGGCGGAGGCGCTGTTGCATTTGCAGGTGGAGGTTTCAGTTGGTCGGATAGATCGTTTCCCGTAGTTGGCGGTGACGGTGATTTGCTGTTATCAGATGT
>Ga0187881_10000841_pt1 | contig 35327 bp, 33 predicted proteins | sample June2016WEW_19_1_2_FD_133017 | JGI IMG/M metagenome (GOLD analysis project Ga0187881, IMG submission 133017) | Peatland microbial communities from SPRUCE experiment site at the Marcell Experimental Forest, Minnesota, USA - June2016WEW_19_100 | ecosystem: Environmental > Terrestrial > Soil >... | reverse complement strand
GAAGAACGCCGCAAACTAATCGAAAACGGCAGCCTAGCCTCAGAAATCTGGGAACACATCAAATGGTACGACCACCACTGGAACAACAACCATACCATCACCCCCGCCGAATCAGAAATGAAATGGTACCACTACGGTGAACCTGAAATAATTGACGTAAGAAGCCTGGATGATATTGTTAAGGCCATGGAAGACGGCAGATTCGACAAGGTCGTAGAAGAACACGAACGGTACATGAACGAAACCGGACGCGAAATCTATGCCATCTGAACAAAACCTGCCTCAACTTACAAACGCGGCGGGATGCCTCGACAAGACGGGAGTGGGTGAAGGACCAGACGAGGAGATAATGGAGTGTCAGGAGACTGGGCCGGCTGCGGTAGCTGTCTGCACCACTCGAACTAACACTGAGGTGGGGAAAGTTGGGATCGGGCTGTGAGATGGCATTCTTCTATTGCCCTCTTGAGTGTCGGGATCGAGAAGGAAAATAGAGCTAACCCGAACATTTGGCGTCAACTAGGAAGCGACTCATACGTTCGTGGGAGAAGAAATCCTTGGAATGAAAGAAGCAAGAATTGGCGGCATGCATGAAATGCGGGGCTAGAGTCAATCTGCAACCGAACAAATTCTGCGAGGAGTGCGGAGTTAACCTGTAGGCGATGAAGTGTTGCGATGTCCAAGAATTCGTGGGTGCAACTCCTATTCGTCGCGCAATCACTTCATATGAGCTAAACTGTTTAGACTCAGATAGACCATAAGATAGGCTGAGAAGCATTGCCCGACGAGAAAATCCAGGGCACAACCTCCTGGATTGTAGTATCCTAACTAGTACGATTGCCTAGCAAACCTAAAGCCAGTTCTACGTATTTCGAGTTTACTTTCCAAGTCGGTTACGCAATGCGTAATTCCTGACCGGAACTCTTTTACATGCGAACAAGGGCTGCGAAGTCATGGGCCAAGAACTTTTCCGACGCAAGTCGTCCGGTCTTGTCCGGCAGATGTCGTTATTTGATGTGGCGTGGTGGGGCATCGCTGGCTCAGGGGGTTTCTACCTCCTGTTTTATTTCATGCCCTATGCGCAATACTACCTGCCAGGCGCCGACCTTGGATGGGCAATCGCGCTCTGTTTGCTCGTTATGCTTCCGCTCTACGCGCTCTACGCGGGCCTCGGATCTTCAATGCCTAGAGCAGGCGGAGACTACGTGTACCAAAGCAGAATCCTGCACCCAGCCATCGGCGTCGTTTTTCCGTTGGGTTGGTTCACGGTAATCTGGATCGCGACATTCGTCGCATTTGGAGGCTACGTAATCGCCAGCCTCGGTCTTGCGCCCGTTTTCCTCCTCATTGGAACGCTACAGAACAATAGCACATTGATAGGATGGGCAGGCTGGCTGCAAATTCCCGACGGGCAGTTTGCTGCTTCCGTGGTGACGGGCATACTCTCATTAGCTGTGACCGTCGCACCTTTGAAGTGGTGGATCAGAAGCCAGCGCTGGTTTCTATTTCCCTTTACGCTAATCACGAATGCGCTTTTGATATATCTGTTGGCTGGCGCGAATCCCCAGAGCTTCCATAATGCGTTCAACTATTGGGGTAACCTGATGGGAAGTCAGGGGCTTTATGAAAGGATAGTTCAAGCAACCACGACTGCGGGTTACGCGGTTCCGGCGTTCAGTTTGCGTAATACGTTCCTCTTAATGAGTGTGATTAGCATTTACATTGCGTGGACGATGTGGGCCTCAACCGGTATTCTGGGAGAGGTGAAACGTGCAAACGATTTCAAGATGTTATTCCTATCGTTTTCGGCGGCAGGGCTCTACCTGCAATGGATCGCCCTCTTCATTCCGATCGCAATGTTCACAAACGTTGTCGGTTGGAACTTCTTGAATCAAATCGCGAACGCATACTACTTGCCCAACACGGTCGTCCCCTTCTACCCAACAGTCAGCCTGCTGGTGTCTATGCTAACCACAAATCCTGTTTTGATTGTGTTGGTCTCGTTGGGCATAATTGCAGGAGGATTCTTCATAGCGGCAAGCGAATTCGTCATTGTTACGAGAATATGGATCGCGATGTCCCTAGACCGAATGCTGCCGGCTTGGATGGGTTCAGTTAGCCCGAAAACTCACACACCCATAAAACCCACGATTCTGTGCTTTGCGGTCAGTCTCATAGCAGCGTATTTATTCGATTTCTGGCCGCCATTCTACTCAGTCATAGCCGTTGGAGCTGTAGCAGGCCCCACTGCCGTCGTGTTCGTGACGTCATTAGCTGCAATTGTTTTCTGGAAGAGCCGCCCCCAAACTTTTGAATCGTCACCAATGAGCCGCTACAAAGTGGGCCCAGTTCCCCTAATCACCATCGTTGGCGTCATAGCAGCCATCGTAAGCGGTGCTTTATTCACAGTCTACTTAACGGCACCCGAACTGGGTTATAATCTCCCAGTACCAATCGCATATACCGTTGGGATTTTGGTCGTTTGCGCGGTATGGTACTTTGCGAACGCTTCGTTCCAGAAGCGAAAAGGAGTGGACGTCAATCAGGCGTTCAGGGAACTCCCGCCTGAATAGGTTTCAGCGACCTACTCAGGAAACTCTTTTCTGACAATTTTGACGATTTCCTTGACAGCGCAGTTCAAGAGTTCCACGCCAATCTTTGCCGATGATGGAAATACGGAGGACAAGACCCCAGACTTCGGGATGAACTCGCTACTCTCGGGCAACACTGTATAGCTTTTCCGTACTCGCGGCCTGTCATTTTTCATTCTGCGTCTCTGAACGTTCCTTTCATTCATAGCCATTATCAAGGAGGTCTCAACCTTTGACGCATGCTCGTACATCATGCCCTCGAAGTTCTTCCCGAATAGCCTGATGAAGACGCTACTTGGTATCAGGTCGAACCATCGCACGATCACTAACTTGACAAGCTTCTCCGCATCTAGATCCCTCAGAGCCAATTCCACGCCTTCGTTGATGAACAGGCCGTTCTCATAGTGGCCGTCTAGGATCATTATGCGGCGAACTTTGTGTCGAACGAGTTCGCGTACCAAGTCTCTGACAAGGGCGGTGAGTGTTGAACCGTCTAGGCTACAGGTGCCAGGGAAATTGTTTCCGGCCGACGATCCTGGTTGAGGTTTGAATCCGTAACAGATTTCTGGGGCAACGATACCGCTAGTCTTTGCTGCGACTCGCTCCGCAAGCTCACAGACGGTGAATGTGTCCGTTCCGAGGGGTAGATGTGGGCCGTGTTGCTCGAGGGAGCCGACAGGGAGTAGTACGAATCGGTTTTGATTGACGGCTCGTTGAAAATCCGTCCAACTCATAAGATTCATTTGGTATTGCATGTGCGTCAACCCTGAGGCAGCTTAACCCGATGTGAAAATGTAATTCTTAATCTTGCCATTTTCTAGGGTCACGGTGACGCCGTGTAGAATCCCGTCAGAATATTCGCTTCCTGGATTGACGCACAGGGTCCTTCCGATCTTTTGTGCTGCCTTGGATTCATGGATATGACCATGAAGCCCTAGTAGGGGTTGGTGTTTTTCGATTGCCTTAGTTACTGCTGTGCTACCGACGTTAATGAAGGAACCTGCAACTGGTTGTAAGTCTCTCAGTTCCGGCGCATTGTCAAGAAGCGTTCCGTATGGCGGGACGTGAAAGTTGAATATGGCTGTCTCCATCTTAGTGATTAGCTTGGCAAGTTCCTCGATTTTGTTTCCCAACTCCTCTTCGCTACACTCCCTGGGGGTGTTCCATGGCGTTGGGTTTGAGAAGGCGGTTGTAATGACCTCATAGCCATCGATATCGACCAACCGTTCATTCATATTTGTGACCCGCTCTGAACTATCCAAGACGGGGTCGATAGGGAAGGGGTCATCGTTCCCGGCTCCAATGTAGAGTCTGGCCTTTGACTCACGAACTTTTTCGTCGGCGACCTGCATCCAGCGTTGCAGCCTTTCAATGATGAGTTTCTGGAATACCTCATCGTTCTTCTCAGGGTTCTGGTATAACTCCTCAACCTCTCCTGGTGAAGCCACGTAGCTGTAGTATCCTAAGTTAGCAATTCTCATTTCCACTTTCGCTAACTCGGTTTCATTTCGGGCGACAATATTCGAGCCCAGCAGCGTGCATGTGTATGTGTCACGGTTCTTTTGAATTGGAACGGTGACCTTTCCCGAGAGGTCGCCGAGTAGCAGAGCTACGTCAACCTTGTATTCTCGGATCGCGGCAAAGAACTTCCGGAAACATACCTCCGCGCCGTGAATGTCTGTCACGTAGAATAGCTTCACCGAGATTACCCTTGTGTCAGCATATAGGTTTGCAGCCTGCCCTTCTCAAGGTCTAAGACCACCCCGTGTAAGAGCCCTTCGGCGTACTCGCTGCCAGGATTTACACAGAAGGTTCGGCCAATCGTGGTTGTGCCTTTTGATTCGTGGATGTGCCCATGAAGGCCTGCTAGGGGCTGGTATTTCTCTATGATTTTTCTGACGGCGTGACTGCCGACCGGTATCATTACGGGCTGTCCCATTTCGGTTACCATCTTGAGACTCGCGTCAAGCTTCGGTGCCATATCTAATCCTGAATCATAGGGCGGAACATGGCAGTTGAGCAGGGCCGTTTGCGGAGATTTAATTGCGGAGCATGCTGTTTCAAGCTTGGCCTCCAGCTCGTTCTCCGGTATGTCTCTCGGGCAGTTCCATGGCGTTACGTTACCGAAAGAAGTGCTTGCAACTTCGTACGTTCCGTCTATGGTGATTAGTTTTCCATCTGGGTTTACTAATCGTGTGCTGGACTCTATGATCGGATCGATGTCCAATGGATCATCGTTGCCTGGCATGATCAGGCATATTGTTTTGGACTCTTTAAGTCGTTCTTCAGCGAGTTGTATCCATTCACGAGTGGCATCGATTAGTACGCGTTTGAAGAGTTTCTCCCGTTCGCTTTCCGTGGCGTACTTGGATTCCTCTCCTCTGTCTAAGATTACGTAGTATGAGCCGGTGAAACGGATTTTCGCTAGGAGCTCTTTCAACTGAGGCTCCCCGCTCACAGTAACTGGGCGTTCCTGGAATTTCGTGGAATATGTGTCTCGACCTTCTTTGTAGACGGGTACGATTAGTTTACCGGAGAGATCGCCGCCCAGTATGATTATGTCGGCCTGATAAGCTTGGGCAGAGTTGAGAAACTTCTTGAAGCACGTGGTTGAACCGTGAACGTCTGTCGTGTAGTAGAGTCGGATTTTCTTCTTTCCCGTTTCGAAGGTTAGAGGTTTGACATCCATTGTTCGCTGCAACTCAGATTGGTGTTGCCGATTTTGCGAAGTCGGCAACTTGTCTGAAATTCCTAGGAGCTAAATGAATCGTGCTTTATTCCGGTGGGATTTCCTTGAAGGCTAGTTCTACTGGAACGCCCTTCCTTTTCTGATATGCCCTAGTCGCGTAGTACCACACGAATCCCAGTACGTACAGAAAGACGATAAAGCCGACTGATGGAGCTGTGTTGACTCCGCTCCACGGTAGAAGGTAGAGGATTGTTATGAAGCTCATGAAGAGCACTGTTACGATTCCATTGATTGTTAGTAACGGTAGGCCGAGTATCCGTTGGTTGGCTGGTGATGATTTGAAGATGTCTCTTGTGGCTTTTCTGTACGGGAAGACAATGCCGGCGACGCCTACTGCGATGAAAGTGATTGTTCCGCCGCCGATGAAGGCATTGAACCCATAGATTGAGAACCAGCCCGTTGTGAAGACGAAGACACCTAGGAACACTATCGCTAGGACTGTCGATAGTAGGATTGCATATGTGGGGGTGTGGAAGCGTGAATTCACTTCGCCGAATTTCTTCGGCGCCAGACGGTCGATTGTCCAAGCCAACATGCACCGGTTCGTCATAAGCATCGACTGCGGCGCGTACAGGAACGCCCATGCTAGGAAACCTATTCCAATTATCAGATCAACGGTCAAATTCGGAGCCAAAAGCGAGCCGAAGAAGTTCGTGCTAGGAGGAATTGAGATTGGCGAAGCGCTCGGTACGCTATACCAAAGGAAACCTGTGGCGCCCATAAAGTTGTAGCCGAAGATTGCCACCGAAAGATACCAGAAAATCAAGAGAAAGACAGCCATTACGACTAGGCTACCCACTATCGCGAGCGCATTAATCTTGAACCGCTTTGCGTCCTTTATCTCGCCCGAAATGTATGATGACCAGACTGAGAAGCCGAGTGGCTGAAAGGCGATTGCGGTGGCCATGATTGTGTTAGTCCAGTTCCCTGTCCCGGGTGTGTAACCATTCTTGACTGCTGTGCTAATCGCTGAATCGTAAGCGCTTGGCCCTACGAAGCTGTTGAAAGCGTTTACAAAAGCTTGCTGCGACGATGCTGCTAAGACGAATATGAGCGCGAAAATTCCGATCATGCCGATGACGAAGGCTACTTTCATGACGTTGAAGAATGGCCGGAGACCCGCGTATGTGATGAGGCCGATGAAGAGGACGACGATTGCACCAATTATGAATGATACAGTTGGCTGCGCTGCCTGTGTCCCCAAGGCTGTCCAGTAATCTGACTTTAGAACTGCGCCAATTATTGTGAAGACGGACGAGGCGTAAACGGAGCTAAGGATCCATGAAGTGTATGCGATCCAGAACAGGTTCCACACAACCATGCTGAAATTCACTGAAAAACCTATGCCGGGCGTAAGACTGCGGCTGTTGAAAACGTAGTCACCCCCGGACCGTGGCATCATGGAGGCAAATTGAGCGAAGAGAACTGCATTGAACAAACACAACACGGTCGTGAGAATGATGGAAACGTCGAAGTACGCTCCCGGGAAAAGTGACAATGCCCAGATATAGGAAATCCCGATCCAAATCATGTTCATTGTGCCCATGCTAGTCAGAAAGCCGTCGAACCAGGAGGCATGGCGCACAAGCCCGCTCGCCTTTCTTGCAAAAACCTCGGAAGAAACGGATGACATCCCACAACCTCGACTAGTCGAGCACATGTTGATATTTAAGATTATAACATGATAATCGTCGAATTATCGCCTCGAGAGCGCGAAAAGCGCAAATCCGAGACAGAGCTACTACTGTTCTCGAAGTAGCAAAATGTCAGAGTTGGATGAAAAAGGCGACGATGCATGAACTGTATTGCATATACTAAACCTCGAACAAGCGCTTACGATTGTTATGGAAGTCAGCAAGTGTAAAGGTGCATACTATTACAAGTTCTAGGCTGTTGCAACCTATCTAACAACTTCCTCAACATCGTTGTACCACTTCTTTTTCGTCCCAAGTCGCGCTCGGGCCTTCCATTGGAAAGTCTTCGAATGCTGCTCTATAGCGATCGTAAGTTCCCTTATGCGGGAGGAAACCACGCTTCGTTGATCTTCAGACAACTGTTCGACGGTGGCCAAGTATGACCCGATTTTCCCAAGGTTAGTTGTAACTGTGTGGTAGAACCCCCAATCACGTGCCATCCGTTGCGCGATATAATTGGAATTCACAGTCTCCTTATCTGAGTCTCCAACAGGATGCTCCAGGAGAAGGATTACAGTATCTTTAATGTCCTTGGTGTTCAATTTGACGATTTGAAGTTTCTCAAGCAATAAATCGGCCAAAGGAATCGTAGGATAGTCTTTCTCTAGTCTTCCCCTGAAATCAATTGTGTGACACATCTCCAAACGATCAAAGAACACATCTACGACCCTCTTATTGCGGGCATCGTAGAAAAAGGTGCGATCAGGCAGCAAGCCCTGCGTTTCAGCTAATGCAGATGCGTGGACTTGGTAGCCAAGGTCGTTCCCTAACAGTGCTTCTATTCGAGAACGATCCTTAGAGTAGCCTGCAAAGTCAAGATCAGAGAGTTCTCGTCCCATCCGGACATGCAGCTGTAGGTTGGCTGGACAGTGCAGTCGAAAAGCCGCAGCGCCTAGACTTCGAAGGGTCAATTTTCCTTCTTGGGCGGTAGATACGACCCGTCTTGCCTCGTCGAGGAAGTCAGGTTCTGGTTCCACGATGACGTCACTCCTTTGGGAAGGATGGATTTCAACTGGAGACAAGGTGACTTGCATTTAGCTTGAGCGGTTTAACGCATCAAGAGCCATTAAGAAAGCGGCCTCGCACGTGCCATTATCGCGACTTGATCATTAGCCTTCCGCGTGTCGTCATAACCCGCTAGAATCGCGATATTCCCTTTGAGGCATGGTACAGAAATAGGATTCCATTTCTGGCCGGTGATCTACGTTCAGGTTCATTCGATGATCGCTATTACTCTGACTGGAGCACCTGTAACGCCCTTTACTTTCAAGGGAAGTGCCGTCAATTTGAAACGTTTCTTGGAAATTGCATTCAGATTGACTAGGCCATTGATGTATGGAATACCGTTCTTAAGCAGAATTTTGTCTGGAATCAGTTTCGTTGGTGAAACGCGTGGATCGCAAAACAATGCAAGATCCGCTGCAACAAGTTTCACCCTACGCTGAACTAGCCATTCCGCTGCTTCGTTGGATATGTACGGCGTGCCAGTCACGTAGTCTGCTGAACGCCAGTGAGCATCCCAACCAGTACGCACTACTACTATGTCCCCTTTTCCCAGCCCAGACCCAACACGTTCGAAATCTTCTTTAGTGATGCAAGAAAGCGGGCTACCTTTGTCTTCGAAGCCTAGCATTTCAGCATCTCCTATTAGTTGATCCAGTGGAAGTTCAGAACTCTGGAGGGTGTTGGGGAAGAAATGAGATGGAGCATCAATGTGAGTGCCCACGTGATCGGCAATTACGATTCTGAACGCGTCGTATCCTATCTCTCCTATTTTGGCGATTTTCTCAATCTGAATTGACGGGAAGGGCGGACCATAAGTCCATGCGTCCGTCGCTATCTCTCCCGTTAGATCGACAATCGTCATGTAAGGGCCTTCTCTTTCCACTTTGGCATAAACCAAGTGCCATGTCATGCGGACGATTGCATATATAACTCATGTCCAAAGGGAAGGAAAAGAAAATCTCTTCTACGTTTAACGTAGTCGTAATTGTACGCACTACGTATTTCGTAAGGAAGAGGCACAGGAGCTATACCTCTCACATTCCCTTCAGGGAAGTTTTGTTCTGAATCTCGCTAGAATATGTGAAGATCGTCTTCTGCATACTCGTGGAGCTCTTCTTCTGTATAGGGGTTCTCCGTTGTGACCGTAAAACCTGGTGAGCTATCAATTGCTTAGATTTTGGACCGGGGGGTTTGACGACAATCCTTGGAGCTTCCTCAAAACTGAAACTTTGCAAGAAGGCCGTAACCGATTACTTCGATTGTTAGTTAGGATCTCTGGACAGTGGAGCCGTTGAGCAGTGCGGTCCTCCCAGCATGTCCAGATAACTGTCGTCCCACTTTTTGACGCGAATTCCATTCTGTTGGAGTGCTTCAATGGTTGCTGTGGTTCTTGCGTAGGAGATGATGGTGCCCGATTTTATGGTAACGATGTTGGTTGCGCCGCGCGCCTGCTCCATGAGTGCGAGCATCAGGTGGTCAATGTCATTGTTCTGCTTCGTTTCTCCGCCGACATAAATCAGACCGTCCTTGTCGAGCTTGTCCTCTTTGATCAAGAAATCTATGAGGCTCACCTCACGCCTTTGGAGTACAGGTTCATTTCGCTCGCCCCTAAGGTAGACGTAGCACTGACCTGCTTTCGCGAATGCGGATGGAGCTACCACGTCTTGCATTGGCCTAGAGTCACGCTCTGACTGTGCTCTTGTGGCAGCAAGCAGCTTTAGCAGAAGTTTCTTCGGCGGTATGTCCTTGACGATTTCGCTTTCGAAACAGTACGGCATTATGAGTGCTTTTCGGTTAGCTGGGAAGTTGATGATGACGTCCAGGTGCATATAGTCCACTGCGGGATAGTCAGCGATGTAGACTGCGCAGACGTACTTTAGCTTCTTATTTGAGTCGGCGGCGAAGATCTTCTTCGCAAACTCCGAGAAGCCCGTGAAGGTTGAGCGTTGGCCGACGCCGACTGCTATTGTTTCTTCGTCGATAATTTCGGCGTCGCCGCCTTCGATGTTTGGAGGCTCTGTGTTTGCTAGTGTAAGGCCGTTCGCATCCCAGATAATCCTTATGTTCTCCTTTAATACTGGGTCGGACTCGTACGCGAGCTTCACAACTTTTGGTTCCATTAGCCTACTATATCTGCGCATATTGCAGATGACCGTTCCTAGCTGTGTGGTGAAGGACGTGTCTCTGGTGTAGGTCCATGATACTCGTTTGAAGTCTGGGAGTATGACTTGGTCGTTGGCTTGATCGTACAAAGGCGTCGGGGGGTAGCCGTCAGTTAGATGTTCAACCTTCAACTCCCCAGCGGACGGAGCGTGGGAATTCTCAGCCCAGAACTGTCGGATGATATTTCGTCGCTCCGTTTCCGATGCTCGATCGATAGCCTTCCTTAATATGGAAGTGACCTCGAAAACTTGAACCCCCTCCTCCTTGAGGAACTGTTCGAGCTTCAGCCATTGAAGGTGGCCCCCCGCGTCGTAGTCGGCGTGAGGGCATCTTGGGAGGTATTGCAGATTTGATTCAGTGCCGGCAAACGGCAGTTTGTTTTCCCAAAAGTTTCTTGTCGTATCTTGTATAAGCACTGCGTGGAGCGTGCCAGATTCTGAACTGACAGTCCACATAATACAGTCAACACCTAAGTGATTGTGAGAACCAGTACGGCTTTCTCAGTGTGCATACGGTTCTCCGCCTGATCCCACACTACTGAGTGAGGGCCTTCAATAATCTCGTCAGACATCTCTTCCCCTCTGTAGCCGGGCAGGCAATGCATGAAGATGTAGTCTGACTTTGCAGCTTCGGCAACAGTTTGGTTCAGTTGAAATGGGGCGAAGTCACGCGCGCGTTTCTCTTTCTCCTTCTCCGCGCTTCCCATGCTATGCCAGGTGTTGGCATAGAGAACATCGGCATCTTTCACCGCCTGCTTGAGGTTATCCGTGAGCAGTATCTCGGCTCCAGTTTGCTGAGCTTTCCTTTTAGCAAAATTCATGATCCTTTCATTGACCTCGTAACCGTTCGGGCGGGCGATGTGCAGTTTGAAGCCGAAAATCGAAGCACAAACAATGAGGCTGTGGCATACGTTCCAAAGATCACCTGCATAACAAACTTTGATAGTGTCGAGTTGCCCCTTGTACTCCAGCATTGTTAGCATGTCAGCCAACCCTTGGCATGGGTGTGTGAGATCGGTTAACGCGTTGATCACAGGGTTATGCATGTACCTAGCGAACTCGTCTATGCGATCCTGACCAAATGTCCGCATGACAAGTGCGTCGCAGTACCTATCGATAACTCGTGCAGTATCTTTTATGGGCTCCCCGCGTGCGAGCTGCAGCTCGTCGGGTCTCATGTAGAAACTTTGGGCGCCCAAGTGAGCAATCGCGGCTTGGAAGGAAGTTCTAGTTCTAGTGGAGGGTTTCTCAAACAGAACCGCCACTGATCTGCCCCGTAGGTATTCGTGGGGCTCATGCTGAAGCAGTTTCTGCTTCAGCTCTCTCGCGGTTTGGAGCATGCTTTCGAGCTCAGGCCTCGAGAAATCCATCAAAGTCAGGAAGTCACGTCCTCTGAACATTTAGGTCATCCTCATGCGAACGGAAACTTCACCTATTCTTGATCAGATTCTGGTCTTCGAAAGATCGCTCAATGAAAGATCTAGACATGAACACTCAGGAGAACGGCCTCCGAACACTCCGATATAAAGAAACTACATGGTTTGCAGGAAATGTGGGGAGTTCTACTACGTAGCACGGACAGGTTAGAATCGAATATTACGCATTTCGTAACACTTATGCGGCAGTTATCCGCAAAAATGGGATCGGTCAAGATAAATGCAGTCGCTCGACCAGGTAGATCGACAGATTTTGCTTGAGCTTCGACGGAACTCTAGAGAGTCGTATGCTAAGATCGGGGCGAAGGTGGGTCTTACGGAAGGCGCGATTCGGGGGCGAGTACGCCGACTCGTGAAGGACAAAGTAATCGAACGATTCACTATCTCCCTCAACCAACAGTTGACTGGCGTGAGGTTGCTTGCACGAATAGGTGTCGACGCGCGCCCTTCTGACCTAAAGAAAATTGCGGTCGAACTCACAAAATTTGATGAGGTGTACTTTGTTGCTTTGGCCACAGGCGCTCATGATCTCCTAGTGGACGTGTTGGCCAATGACATGGAGAGCCTGAAGAAGTTCCTAGTCGAGAAGCTGGGAAAAACCGAGACAGTACACGGAAGCGACACGAACATCGTGATGGAAGTATACAAGTGGAAGGGCGCGTACGACTACAAGATCTGACGCGAGTGTTGTTAGAATTCAACCCTCCGCGCTTTTAGCTCCACGCGGCAGTCAAGCGTGAAGAATCACTTAAGTTCAGAACGCTCTCAGACGTTCGTCGTGTGTCACATCATACGGTACGTGTGCCCTGACCTAACCCACGCCTCCGTCCGTCGGCGAATTTCCGGACAATGTCGACAGTGGGCGGCTGCGCTGTGTTAGGGGCTGCCGTGCTGCCGGCACACCCCCCGGCTGTCCGGCTTGCTTTAGTACCAAAGGCCCACGACCACCCGTTCTATGAAGCCATCAGCAAACCCGAGCTGGGCTTCAAAACCTACACTTGGCCCTCATCGATCAGCCCGCTAATTACGCCGGCGAAGCTTAAGCTTGAAAGGAAGACGCTTGAATACGACTTCAACAGTGAGTATAACGCCGCCTTCATTGACGACGAGTTCAGCTACCTACCAAGCAACCTTGTGCTAAGCTGCACGGATGACTATGAGCTAAACGGAGAACCTAGGCCTGGGGATAGGTTAAGGGGCGAATAACTCATCGGAATAGATTTCGGAAAACACCCCGACCACTCCGCAATCATTGTCTTAGAGAAGGCTGGCGATTGCCTTCGCCTCGTCTACCTGAAGGAACTGCCGCTGGAGACCTCCTACACCTCGGTAATAGGCAGCGTGAGGAGACTGAATGAGGCCTACGCCTTTGCGGCGGGATGCCTCGACAAGACGGGAGTGGGTGAAGGACCATACGAAGAGGTCAAACAATTCATGCGAGGAGTGGAAGGAGTCACCCTAACCGCGCAGGTGAATGAAGACATTATGGGCAAACTGAAACTCGCATTAGAGCAGGGCAGACTCATACTCCCAAGAGACAACCCACAACTCCTAGTCCAGATGACGGCGCAACAATGCGAAGCCACAAAGTCCGGGACGCTAAAGTTCAGCCACCCCGCCGGCACGCACGACGATCAATTGTAGAGCCTTGCATTAGCGACCTACGCATCCCAACATCAGACCCGACCCGCCTTTAAGCCAATTACTCGATCTTTCTGACATCAGCCCAAAAGAACACGTTGCCACCAGTAATCAGGAGGAACGCAACAGGCAATCGCAAGCACAAGAGTCGGTGAAAATTCGCCGGCTGAATGTGCATCCGCCTCGTAACCTCCGGCAAAACGGGACCGGGCTGTTACACGCGTAACGAAACTGCCTCAGCTCGAGCAACTAAGGCGTTACATACTTCAGAATTTCGTCATACAGATATCTGGCAACCTTAAGTTGATCTGATCCAACGGTCTGCAGAGACATCGACTTCGATTTTCCGAGAATGGCTTACGTTTAGGGGCTTAATTGTTTCCTAGACCACGAAATGTTCGGAATTTCGGTAAGGCGGGGCGGTATTCCTAGGCGAATTCCCGATAATGTCGAGAGCCTTTCGCATAGCGAAGTAGAATCGTTTTTGAAAGAATGGGAAGGTAAAGTCAGAAATGAAAATGAACAAAGTGAAAAACAGAAACTAACAAACATTAAGCCACTACCTAATGTTAGCATGGAAGTCCCAAAGTGGCTAATGGATCGCACAAAAGAAGCAGCTGCACTGTATGTCAACGGATATTGGTTGGCATCAATTGCGCAGTGCGGTAGCATCGGAGAATATGTGACACGGCGCACTCTTCAAGACGCAATCAGAGAGAAGCGAATCAGCATTCTCGTCGAGTTCAGAAGGAGCCTTCAATGGCAGTCTAACCGAATAAAGTTACTTCGCAAGACATCTTATTGTCTAGTGGCGTTCTGTATTAGAGTCATCCACCTGCAATTTATCGACGCCTGCGTGGATATCTTAGGTGATTTTATGCGAGGTTAGCTCCGCATTCCTTACAGAACTTACTGCTTCTTGGTATGGTTTTTCCGCATTCCGGACAGAACATGGTAGATGAAGAGGACAGCTGAGCATCACTGACGGTAGCTTGATTCGAGATTTCCTGTAGCATTTCATCCAATAATCGCGATCATTAGGAGGCCTGTGATCACGCAGGCGAGAGCAGTCAGTTGAAGCCGATTCAACTTCTCACCGAGTAGTAGCAGGGCCACCGCCATGGTGACAAGTGGGTAGGCACTGGATATTGGGACCACAAGTGACGCTAACCCCATACTCAGCGCAAATGAGAAAACCAGCGTGCCAGAGACATTAAGCGCAAGCCCAGCCGCTCCGAAAACCCAAGAGATCCTCGATGGCTTCTCAACATTCAAAGGCCCGGGTCTAATTCTTCGAAACCACATGTAAACCAAAGGCACGGTCACTGATGAGATTACGTAGAAGCCGAAGACATTTCCTGGGCCGATTTTGCTGACCGCAATTTTGGCGGTCAGACTCCAGAAACCCCAAAGCGCGAAGGCCAACAGCGCGAAGAATAAGGATCTTCTTGGGATGGAATACCGTGAATGTGGGTTCCGCTCATACGATAAGGCTACGATGCCGCAGATTATAGCGGCAACACCGATCAACTGCGTAGCCCTCAGAGATTCGGATAGGAATGCCAGTGCACCGATAACGGTCAAGCTAGGATACGCGGCTGAGATGGTTCCCACGATTGCGACTTGACCGTCCACCATTGATTCGAAGAAGCAGAGGTAAGCAACTATTCCGATGAATGCTGAAGCCGCTGCAAGCGCACCGTATTCTAAGTCAATAGCTGTGTTGTTGTGCCAAAAGAAGAAGCCTGCAAAGTAGATCGTGCCCTCAATGACTACTACGAGGCCGGCTATCCGAGTCACTCCAAGCTTCGGCGTGCTCAGCTTGACAAAGATAGTGGCGAAACCCCATAGAAACGCGGCCAGTATAGCAAGAACGAACCAGAACTCCATGAACCCATACCGTCCGCGACTCGCTCCAAACTCCGCATTCGCTCGGGCTTCTTACATAGGCTTTCGTGGCATCCACACTTCTGAGAATCACGTATTCAAATTTCACTGCTCGCATCGATACGATGGCAACTGCAAATGATCTCTACTCTCTGCTTGCTCTACCCACACAAAAAATCAGAGTTCAAATCTGGTTGCTCGCACCATTAGTACCCGCCGCCGCCGTTCCGCCATTAATGTAGGTTACTGTAGGAGCCTGTTTGGAACGGTAGGAGCCTGAACGGTAGGAACCTGTAGGAACGGTAGGAAACGGTAGGAGTAGGAACGAGTAGGAGCCTGCAAATCGCGTTTTCTTTTCTTATAATTAATAGTAATAGCCAGTAGCTAAACATGAAACAAATGGTTCTGTAAGATAGAAAAGATAAGTCGCGACACGGATGAATTTTGAACCATAAGGCTTCAAGAAAGAGAAAACAACGCTACAGTGACGAAGTTCCTAAGAACTGCACGGAGTGGGTGAAGAGCCGTAGTGTCAGACTATCGGAAAAAGTTTGAGCAAGAGGCCAGCGAACGCAGAAAGAATGAGCTTTTCAATGTCGAGAACGCGGGAATCGTGCTGCTAGAGATTTTTCCGGTCGAGAAGAAGGCAGCCATGTTGGAAGGATTGGCTCAACTGCTTGAACGGAAAGCCCCTCTGATTGAAGAAAAGGTCGAGGGCGTCTTAGGGGGCGGATGGGAACAGAACATCGGCTATCTTGTCAGTCGCGATACCGAGTCCTTCCCAGATGAGCGCGTCATAAAAAAAGACCTTCCTGCACCAATCAGTTTTGTTGAGGTCTCGTTCGGGAAGCATTATGGTTTTGGATTCTGCTATTATTTGATGTTCGCGTGCAGGATTAGGTCTGACTTCCAAACTGGCATAGAGGATGAATACGTATCTGAAGGAAAGTTCGATGTCAATGAGCCGAGAATGCACAGCTACCAAGAGCAGATAGAATCGTTTCTGGCTCGCTACGTGCAGGGCCTATTCCTTTCGGAAAAAGGAGATACAAGATTAAGGTGTCCTAGTCTCCGGATACTGATAGCGGACCAGATTGAATTTGAAAAGTTCGAAGATTGGACAACCAAACATTTTAGTTTCCTTGGATATCTTGGCTTAATCGGACCGGCGTCTCGCGTGGACTGTTATTTGGTAACATATCAGCCGGAACATCTCTTCAAAGAAGCCGGCATCTTCTCAGGATTGACGTTTGTCTGTTCGAGGGCTAACTACAAAGCCGTATCCAGCGATTTGGAAGCCGAAGTATTGAATAACGTTTCATCCTTCTTCACAATGCAGCTACTACCTTGGTTCATAGCAATCTATTGGGCCGTGTTCAAACTAGAATGCGAACTGCCGAACTGGGAGAAGAAAGTAACAGCTCTTGAAAGTGAACTCCGCCAACTATTGACTCTTAGGAAATATCGAGTTGGACCAATACGACCCGTCTATACACAACTCATGGTGCTGCGAAACGAATTCGCTCAGTTCTCCCTCGATGAAGAACGTAAGATAACCGTTATGAAGAGTTTCCTTTCACGCTATAAAGGGCTAAAATCGGACCAGGTTTTGGCCGTTCTCAAAACTAAGATAGACATCCTTGACGACCTAGCGCAAGGTACTCGATTTCTCGATGAGGAACGAGACCGCTTGGTCTTCGTCCGCCGAAAAATCGCTAGTATATTCGACCAATGCAAACAGTTTACGGACTTTGCTTTGCAGAGCAGCATGCGAACTCTGACAATCGTGGCCGTCTTTTTGGGTATCTTGGCGTTGATTGCCAGTTTCGCGAAGGAATTCTGGTATCTACTTTTAGCACTAATTGCTTGGCTGTAGTTTCTTGTGCTTCCTCTATGATGGGATTCTCCGTGTATGGCCACTCCTCTGCTCTTCTAGGGGTTTCTACCACTCCGCATTTTCGTTTGCTTTGATGAATTGACAGTTCATGCATAGGACTTGGAGTCTGGGTTTCTGCGGATAATGATGGTCTTTCAGCCATTGGTAGAATTCAGAGGCCTTCTTTACCCCCAAGGCTTCCATGTGTTTTCTTCCGCCGCCTTCTACATGGTCTAGGCTAAGCGCTCTGATGTCTGAAAACTTGCATCTCACGCATTGAACTTGTCCCAGCAGTGGCGTAGCACACTTTGGGCATTTCACCGTGTGTGGAACGAGGATTACGAACCTGCATTTTGGGCACGTGTACCTTATCTGCTCATTCTCCAGCGGCGCATAACGTACGAACGTTTCCGCCTTCAGAGGATATAGGGAGCCTCGGCCACTTTCTATGAACACGCAGTTCTCGCAGAGAAGCCGATATCCCTTGGGCCAGTTGTGTTTCTTCAGCCAGTCGTAGAGGTTCCATCCACCGTGAACAGCCTCTTGTTCCTCTTGCTTCGCATCGCCCTTGACGCCGTAAAGCGTGAGTGCTCTCGTATCATCGAATCCGCAGCGAGCACATTTGATGTCGCCGCTTGCGGAATAATGGCTGAACGCTTCGTGTTTTATGTCGTGACGGTGTTTGAGCCCATACTGTCGTTTCTCCTCTGCCCTTCTGCTGCGTTTCTCAGTTTTGCGCTGTAACTCAGCGTTGTAATTCTTCCACCGTTCCTTATCGTTTCGCCCGTATTCGAGCCACAAGAGCCTTGCGAGTTTGAAGTCGAACTCATCAACGAACTCTTGTGGAATTTTCAACCTCGACTTCTGCAACGCTCTATCTTCTGCTGATTCATGATTTCGCTCTTCGCCATCTCTGAATCAGTGCATTGATGGCGTCATCAAGAGTTTTCCCCTTGCCATTGGCAGCTTGCAGTTCGCCGGCAATCTTCACAAGTTCCTCATGTGTTTTGTCGCTTATCTTGACTGTCTTTGTCATGGAGAAGACTACCTAGTAGAGTCTATATGCTCTTTGTGCTAGGTATTCTTTATAAGAATACCGAGTATACTAGGTATATTAAGTGGTAGTAGATGAACCAACTGCGCCTAGAGGGCTGGGGAGTCAGACTGCGCGTCTCAGACATAGGCTCAGCTTCCCAACTATGGTGCTTTGACGGGCGCAGAGACGACAACCCAAGCCGAATGTTCATCTTTCGACCTAGACAAATTCCGTACGACTCAATAGTAATCGAAGGCCACTCAGGCTACATTTCGTTTCAGGCCCTACACTGGCTTTCAAGGAATAACGTTCCCGTTTTCATCATGAATTTTGACGGCTCCGTCCTCTCCAGCATTCTTCCACCCATACCCGTCAAAGCAGACGTAAGAATAGCGCAGATTAAAACCGCAAGCGACTCAAAGAAAACACTAACAATCGCAAAAGCTCTCTTCCAAGCTAAGATTGAAAGAAGCCTGCAAATCCTAGACTGGTTGGCAGAAGCCTACGACATCGAAGCGGAACTCCTAGCCACTAAGCGTGAAGCCCAGAGAGTTAGTGAAACCTCAACAGTACCTCAGCTACGAACCGCCGAAGGACGAGTCGCATTACGCTACTGGCAAGCATTCAGGCAATGCCTACCAAAAGAACTCCGATTCCAAGGACGCGGCTATGACGGCAGAAACCGCAATGCCTCAGACTCCGTCAATGCAGTGCTGAATTACGGGTATGGATTCCTACAGTGCGAGTGCAGGAAAGCGGTCAATTCAGTAGGCTTAGAGCCGAGCATAGGCTATTCACATACCACCACCGAGTGGCAGACCAAAGAATCATTGGTACTTGATTTGATGGAACCCTACAGGTGGCTGGTGGACCTCACGGTGTTCCAATTATTCGAGTCCGGTGTGCTAAATGCTGATAGCTGCTTCTTTCAAGAGAGCGATTATTGCTACAGAATCTTCACAGAGTCCAAGGGAAAACTCCTTGACGCTCTCCGCGAACAGTTCAACTCAGGCGTGAAATACTACGGCCGAACGCTGAAATGGGATGTACTCATCGCAGAGAAAGTGAACGAGTTAGCCCGATTCTTGACAGGAAAGACGCCTACACTAAACTTCACAGAACCCCCTCCAGTTCTTGAGAGAACAGACAGTAAAGCAGTCAGAGAAACAATTCTCAACATAACACAGTCTGAGGCTAAGAAGCTCGGTATTGGAAAGGGCACACTTCACTATCTTCGCAAGAGAGCTAGGAGTCAGCAACCCTTCAGGATTTACTCAAAGGTGAGCCAGAAGATAGGTTAACAGGCTCAAGGTACTAATTACGCTGATGCGGAGAGCTTCGCGGTCGATTTGTTCTTCGTCACGACTTCAATTGATTCATTAAATGCAACAGCAATAATTATGCGGCCCCATAGAATGGTTGAGACCGCGATTCCGACATTCAGAACCTTAGCAACCATTAACCAGAAATCGTCAAATGACATCTTTTCACACTTGTTACTTCGTTGGTCAACAAAAGTAGCGGTTAGAGAGTTCGTGTCTAAGAGAAACGAGGCATGAGCAATTGCGTTCCGAACGGTGGGATTATATCCATCAATTAGTGCGCTCCCGACTTTCGCCTTTGTTAGATTATCACAAACTGATTTGAGGTTTGACGCGCGAGCAGGCCGCCTCTTATAGATTGCATATAGAAAACGCATGATATTGTCGTATACTCCTTCAGTGTAAATGAGGTAAACAAAACACGCTAGTTGCATCATGATGAGTACAACATCCTGAACAGTTTGCGGAATGGTTTGGTCGAGGATTTGGTTGAACGTTTTCCGAGGTGCCTTAGTTTCATCCACGGTACGGAACGCTTGCATTAAATTGGATATCGTCCTGTCTTGCATTTGTGCAGAGGCTAAGGCGAGGATTTGATTGCACGTCTTCTGAGGTACGTTGATTTCCTTCAAGATACGGAGGGCTTGCATGAAATTAGGTGACCCTTTGTCAAGGATTTGTGTAGTTTGGGTCAGTATTGGTTCCTTCCACTGTTCATCACAAAACTCATTTCTAAGAGATTCCTGCAATTTAGCGAAAGTTGAGTGAATTAAGGACTCTGTGATTTCTCCCCTTTCGATTATGTCGGAAATCGCGTTTAGAATCTTTGGCGGTTCAACAAATTCTTCTGCCTCAAGTTCTTTGGCGATGTCATGTATGAAATCGGCGATCTCGGGTAGAGTTTTCAATTGTTTAGTCTGTCGGGACATAATTCAAGCCAAAGGTAAAGACATGTGAACTAAGCATATAGCGTTCCTCATTCCTTATTTTTTATAGAAATAGATTCGCGCGAATTTGGGGCGAATTTACCCACAAAACGGTAGTACTAGTACTATTGTATACTCTGCCGAGCATTCTGATTCATCTTCCTTAGGTTTAGCACATATTTCGTGTAGCGTTTGCAATTCTGCTGCATGTGAAGTTCCTCTCTGAAAGCTCCCAGCGATTTCCCTAACTCGACTAGTAGTTTCCAGAGGTCAGGTTGGTCTAGTTCCCCAAGATATTCGTAATCGCCGTCTATGTATCCGTAAGCGTAGAATCGCTCCGTAATCTTAGAATGTCTAATCCAGAGGCCGTTGCGTTTGTAGATGTCCTCCCATTTACCAGACCACTCTTTCGGAATGTTTCGCTCCTCACGCTTCACTCTCGGAGTGCTGTATTTTCGAATTCGTATCTTATCTCCAAGGTCTTCCTCAGTACGTATGAGGAGTCTCCTTGGTTTTCGCTTGTCTGAACGGTACTTGCGCAACTCAGTTTCCGAGTATGGCCTACTTTCTCTTTTTCTCATAGCTACGCATCTCTTTCTCAATTTCAGAAATCGTCTTCAAATCGAATTCACGAATGAGCCTTTCAGAAATCGGCTGGCGTTTGAGAACTAGATATCGGGCGTACAACTTTCTGTACTCGGGTTTCCCTAATGCTTGAAGTAGAGTAGTCAACTGAAATCACTTCTAGCGGCAGTCCCTCATCCATTTCGGAAAATCTGATTCAGCTCTTGAAGGAATGCGACAGCCTACCTTTCGGTGAGCGAGTGTGACTCTACGCGGAAAATCGGGCACAGTCTTTCCGTAGTAGCGTCTCACTGGAGAGATGTAGAGGTAGGCTATGCCTTCTTTGATGTACATGCCCATTGCGATTTTACGTTTCCAAAGCGCAACTCCGCCGAAGAAGCGAAGGAAGAATCTTACTCCAATTGGAAATCGAACAGAAAGCGGAGACTCAGAATGAGTACCACAACTCTGAGACGAGTATGGAAGCCTGCAGGGTAACTTAGGTTTGTGATTCCTCAATCTTCATTGTGCTCCATCTCGCTGCCAAGACTGCAACTGTGTTGACTTACGTCTCGGCAATAGATGCGAGAGGTAGCGGAAGTAGATAAGTATTATATCGGTACTTTTTCTACCATTATCCGTCAGAATCAGGTTCTACATATAGTCCGTAACGGTGTCGAGCGCCGTTCATTCCCTATAAAAATAGATTCGAGAGCGAGGGCCCCCGCCGTCGAAACGGAAGAAAGGCGGGAGCCTTGGAGACTCTGAAGAGTTCTTTCCTCTCCATCAATACTACTACTGACGGGGGTGAATATAAAGCAATTTACCACCTAAAGAGGTGAATATTTAATTAGCGGATTAGGCCACACATACGGTGTGTATCCCAATGGCCGTTCCCTCAGCCGTTCCATCAGAACTTCTTTCGAGACAAAGGCGTGAGGTTCCTGCAGAAACAAAGGGAACGATTACGTTCAGGGAACTCGCGGAGCGTCGAATCATCACTAAAGGCCTCGACGGAGCGGCCGCATGGTTGAGAGCTAAGGTAGGAGTTTTCCCAATCGATGTGCAGATTGAGCAGCGTGATGATGTCTACGAAATGGTTGTGAAAGTAACCTATCGCCCGTTACCGCCAATGCCTGAGGTCGTCTATGAGCGGCAAGAGACATGAGCATTCAGTTGATAACGAGCCGATAAATCGTACGCACGTAATCGGCGACGCTATACATCTAATGACACATAGCGGTTCTGTCCTAGTTATTGGAAGAGCGATTCGATTTCCTCCCAACTTTTCCTTACTACAATGCTGCCCTTTTGGATAAGTTCAGCAATCTCATCATGTTGAGTGTTCCATGGTTGGGAGAATAGAATTCCCCTTCGATTGCGGGATTTGGCTATGAAACTCTTGAGATTTGGAGGATAGTCGTCTACTAGAATATTCGCGTCAATAAGGGATTTGTCAGTTCCGGTCGTATTTGTGAACCTGTCGGCTTTCATTCCGAAGTTGTCGGTTAACCACTTGACAGTCTCTGTTTCAGTCTCTTTCGGTCTGCTACTTGCCACGCCTGTGGGGTACTTGCCTCTAATTGTCTTTACCGCGTGGACAGCTCCCTCCACGACGGGCATAGATGCTACGAATTCTGCGTCAAGGAGATATCTTGCAATGAGCTTGTCGAAGGGTATTCCGCCCACCGGAGTATCCCATGCAGTTATGTCTTCCTTCTTCATTTTCACTCCCATCTCCTTCTCGGCCCTTTCAAGAACGTGTGGAACTTGTTCGGCCAGAACGCCATCAATATCCAATGCGATAGCTGGACGCCCTTGCAGGTGAATCTTTTCGGCAAAATTCTGGGTTGTGTCTCTTACTCTATGGCTATGCCTGAGGAACCTTGAAGTGCCGACTCCCAGCAACACGAGGAGAAAAGTTGCAATTCCACCGCCATTAACTCCATAGACTGTTACAAAATACCACGAAGCATATCCAAATAGAACGAAGATTAGGGAAAAGACTAACCAAAGATTTGGTGCGGAAGTTGGCTTCGGCGGCCATCCTCGAAACCATCCAAACTCCCAAACCGTTGAATAGCCATGCACCCAGTAGAGAAGATAAACTATCGAAACAACGAAAGTGAATTGGGTATAGTTATTGACATTCAAAATCAGGAAAATGTAGCTAAACGCGATAGCGCAATCCCAGAAGAAACGAAGACTACTTTCCCTGAAACCAGTATACGGCAATTTGTCCGTTGATTCGTGATAAAACACCCAGCTCAAACCAATTATTACAAACGCAGTTACGAGAAATAGGAATGGTAGCGACAAAGGAGAGGCAAAAAGGTCGATTGATTTCTGAACACCGAGAGTGACTACGACAATGAAGAACAAATCTACAAAGGCCGTATAATGTTCAGAAGTTTTCAATTGAGGGACGGACAAGAAGCAGTCGCTCCTTCACCCAAGTCCAACGACAAAAAACGGGCCTTGAATCGCATTCTTAGACTTCGGTAAGTCTAGAATCCGGCGCGCCGCCAAGGCTTCTTGTATTTGTCTTCTCAGCCTTAACTTGCGGTTCATTACATGTTGAGCATAGGGAAAGTTGGACAAACGGTGTTTCATTTCTGGTCGCGGCTTCATTATTCCTATTAATCATAAGAGTAGAAGACTAATTCCCTTCAGTTACTGTCTATTTCGACTTTGCTACAATCCTCCATTTGTGGACTATCGTTATGCATGAGAGAATAAGCCACAGGACGGCGAGGGGAAGACCCATAGCCACTATGGAATCGACAAGAGTCCACTTACGGTCAAAATGTAGGTATGCAGCTATTAGCGCGAGTAGAAATGCTGTCGGACATACTAGAGAATAGAAATCAAAACAACCTATGTTAGAGGGCGTGGGTTGGTCGCTTTTTGTATCGAATGTGTCTGTCTGGTGTTCGCCTAGTAAAGCGTCACGGAGCAAGAGGGCAATCGCTGATAGAAACCCTAGTCCTGCGTCGACATACAAGAGTATCTCAACTAGGGAAATCTGGAATGGTGGCGCATACTGGTTTATCGTTGCGATAAATGGAATGGCGAATAATGCGCTTGATAGATAGATTAGTAGTCCATCGCTTCTATTGACCCGAAACTTGGTACGCTTAGGGCGTGATATGAGGGGGCACAACACCCATGTCGTAAAGTACACGCCCAACAAGCCAGCAGACGGAACCCAGAACAAAGCCGTGAATCGAATGATGTCCGCAGGCTCACGACTGAACCTGATTGCGATAAAATCCCAAATTTTGATTCCCCCGTTCACCGCCATCAAGTATTGCTTCCAGTCGAATGTCGGCCACAGCTTGCTCAAAGTCGCATTATCTAAGTTGGAGAACGGAATAAGATATGGATAGCCCATCACCCATTTGGTTGTTATGTTTGTTGGAAAGTTACCCGTCAACTGGACTGGTTCACTCCAAGCCGTCAGATTTCGGTTGCTTCCAATGAGCATTGGCCAGACGAACGTGTCGTTTGGAAACACTCCGTAGCTGTACAGGTTCCAAACCGTTTTCTCATTCCACCAAGAGAAGGTGCTGTCATTCCATTGCTGGCTCACTAACCCACTGCTGTTTTCATTATGGCTCCAATCATACCAGTAATCGGTCTCCGATTTGTTCTCTCCATTTGGAAGCAATAAGCCAACTCGGAAGTGTTCCTTCGAATTTGATAGCATGTATATGATGAACTGGTTTGTTGTCATGCTAGGGACACGGTCATCAATTTGTCCAATATCCGCGTAGAACAATGACACGTTGACTACGTTTGGATTTTCACTAGGTTGCGCGGTTGTGGTCGTTATTTCAAGGAAAGCCGCGGCGAACGCGACTGATAGGAGTAGGACACTCTTGACCAATGAAATCTTACGCGAGTAAATTCCCAGCTATCTTAGGGTGAGTCATCAACGAACTATGTAAGAGACACTTGTAAAGCTAATACTAATCCCCAAAACTATCGCAATTCAGCACTGGCGAGTGATTGTCGAACGAACCAATATTCTAACTGACTACTTGCATTGTTCTGTGTTTGGTTACTGGTTATTCCTATTAATTATAAGAATACGGCACACCGTTTTCATGCATTAACAGGTTCGTACGTTCGTTCGTTCCTACCGTTCCTACAGGTTCCTACCGTTCAGGCTCCTACCGTTCCAAACAGGCTCCTACAGTAACCTACATTAATGGCGGAACGGCGGCGGCGGCGCACCATTAGTACCACCTATGAAAAGTCTGATCCGGGATGTGATTCTTAGGTGGTTCTTCTGCGTGGCGTTCAGGCCGCGCGAATTATTCTGTCCAGAAGTTTATCCTTTTCTTCGATCTTTTCCTCCATTTTTTGGTTGGCCTGAACGCGGCAATCACCTATTCGCGCGTCGTGGCGCATTCAAGGGGCCGCTCCGAAGGTTGCCCATTCACACACCCGACCGATTTCGGTCATATGGTTCTCGGGCTTACCAACCAAGAGAAATACTCACACGCCAGAACTTAGGACTTTTCATCCTTTCACACACTAAAATCTCCTATCTGACAGCACCTCTAGTCAAGGTTAGGCGAAGTAGCATGCCCGCTATTCAAATTCGGCCCATAGGCACAGCTGATGACGATTATGTGAAACAATTCTTGGTAGAACATTGGCTTTCAACCAAACTTGTTAGTCGAGGAAAGATCTATTCTGCCGACCAGCTACCTGGCTTCATCGCGCTCCAGGATGATAGAAGAGTTGGCCTACTGACGTATCACATAGAAGGCGACCAGTGCGAAATCGTGACCCTGAGCAGCCTAGCTGAAGGAGTTGGAGTAGGCACGGCACTAATTGATGCCGTCAAGTCTGTTGCTGTTTCTCGCAAATGTCGTCGCCTCTGGCTGACAACAACCAATGATAACACGTCCGCTCTGCGATTCTATCAACGGAAAGGGTTCGTATTGGCGGCATTGCACCGCAATGCCTTAGATGCGTCGCGGAAGTTGAAGCCGGAAATTCCTTCGATTGGTCAGGATGGCATTCCAATTCGGGATGAACTAGAACTCGAAATGTCTCTCTGAGTTGGGAGACACCTTCTCGTGTTCCGGTCTAGTCGGCTTTCAAGCGATAAGTTAACAGAACCGATCTGGCTAGTGAGGAACTGGAGCATCGTGACTGTTGTCTGAAGATTATGTGGATGGTCTGCACTGGTGACTGAGCCTTGAACGCATCCCCTGTCACTAAGAAATCTGAGCTCAGCGGAGACGAACTCATTCAGGAAGGGCTACGCATCGTAGAAGACGCAAAGAAAGAGGGAGCAACCCTGCGAATTACTGGGGGAATCGTCATCTTCCACCTGGTCGAAAAGAACCCTGCCATTAAGGAACTCATACTCAAACACAGGAAGGCAGGGAAATCGTCAGCGAACTTCGCCGACCTCGACCTAGTAGGATACTCTAAGGATAGGAAGAAAATCAACAAAATCTTTCTAGAGCAGTATCTCTTTCAGAAGGACAAAATCATCAACGCACTCTTCGGCGACAGAAGAAGAATCTACTACCATCCACAAGGGGTATACCACGTTGACATATTTCTCGACAAACTCGAGTTCAACCACGATATTGACATCCGACATCAGACTTGAGCTGGACTTTCCGGATATGGATTTTGCGGACCTACTGCTCACGAAGCTGCAGATACATTACGTGAACGACAAAGACCTCTTGGACATAATCGGATTATCAACCCACGACAAGTGGGATGAAGAGGCCAACGCGCAACGGATTGTGGGAATCCTATCGAATGATTGGGGTTTCTACTATGATGCCGTTAACAACTTGAGAGCGGCTGCCTCAAGAGCAACGGAGCTCCTGAATCAGCTTTCCACAAGTACGAAGGGCAGCTATGGGAGAAGACTGATGCTGAATCCAGAGCACGAGTAATCAATATTAGTGATAGGGAAATTCGAAGCGCATTGATGATTCTGCTACGAGACGGAATAATAGCCGAACCGGCGGCCGCAACAGGTATTGCAGCCCTAAGACAGTTAGACGTAGCGAAGAGCGCTGTTGTTCGTTGCACGATAACTGGATAACGGGATTGAAATTCCCACAACTGTTGCAAGATTTGGCACAATAATTTGCTGTCAATCAGATTCCCAGCGGGCTTTTGACGTAGTGCTTTCGAGACCCTACGGCCGCCATTTCAGGCAAGTCCGTCGCGGCTCACACCTCGCATCAATCAATCTACCTCGTACTCACTAAATATCATTACCGAACTGACCAGTATGGCCTCAGACAAAGCAACGCTTTTCGATTCGCAGGTAGCTTGCATTCTTTCGACTTCAAACCTGAGAGATAAGAACCGTGTGGTGGGCTCGGTGGGATATGAACCCACTATGTCGTGGGTTCAGTAATATTCCCACCACAGGAAACATTCGCACGTATCCCCAGCAGTTGCGACTTATCGGTTACGAGCGGCTCCGTCTTTTGATTTTTTAATTCGGCGTCGGACCAGAATAAGCGAGCCCGCAATGATAAGTGCCACGACGCCTCCTATGAGAGCCGGCATATTGTAATCCGTTGAGAACTTGGCACTCAGTGTATGAGGGCCAGTCATTATTATTGAAGTACCGCTGGGTGCTATGACTAAGTTTCCGTTCTCACACCCTCCCTGGAAAAACTGAATTCCTCCTAGGCCTCCAGCGATTGGGACTGATTGCGGGATTGAAACTTGAGCTGTGGAATCTTGGTCGTACCAACCTCCAGTCGCATTAACTTGTGAATTCAATACTAAGTGGTACTGCGTCAGGTATACAGCAGTAAGGCTCGTATCCGTCTCGATATCTTGCTCCTTTGTTGGACGGACTGCTTGATCCGTCTGACCAATGGTCAAACCTCAACCTCGTTCCAACAGAAGATTCAACAATGGATGGGACAGTGATTGAATGCCCGGTCAGATTGTTTATTCTGACAACAGGAGTCTTCCCAATCAAATCCGTAACACTGCTGGCAACGATCATTGATAATTCGCCTGTCCGAAATTGGCCTTGCTTCAAGCGTCAGGATACGTGATAGAGAGGAAAAAAAATCCCATACCAGCTTGATGTTTCTCAAACCGGACTATCAGACGCTGCCGCGGTCAGTCCTGCCAGAGGAGGCGTACCGATCGGAATGGTCTACGTACCGTGCCGATACCTGCATTCACCGGCGGAACTGGTAAACTTGGAAGATGCCAACATTTCAAAACTCATCAAAACATGTTTGAAGAGAATCCAACCGGGTTCGTTCTGACAATTGACCGACCGCTAGGAATCCGGACCAAAACCTTGGTGCTCCTCTGATTCTTCGGGTGATTTGCGAGATGTTTGGGTTGGATTCGCGAAATGGATGTATGCAGTCGCTTGCTTGGCTGTTGACATATTCGTGGTCCTCCAACTCTATGTTTCGTTTCGTCGTCCTATTGTGGCGATTCTATCAGTTTTGCTTGTAATGGTCTTGACGGCCTTCGAACTCTGGGCTTACAATCGATTCATGATAGGACAGTGAAGAAATGAATTATGTGAATGCAATAACTGACGAAGCGTGCCTTGGTCGACAGTGTTTCCTATCACTTGTTCTGATGATGGGGTTCGATTGGGTTAACAGCTCTTTCCTTCTGTTCAATGTACAGGTGGCATGCTACTGAATGTTCGCCTTTGACCAACGTTAACCTAGGCGCCTTGAAGGCGTGAAGCTTCACGGTGACAGTTGAACCTGCCGAAGATTTGCTGATTTGAATTTCCTTGATCGCTTTGAGCGCTCTGTCACCTTCTGAGATCTCCATTTCAATCGCTCTCTTGATCTCGGCGAGATCGTTCTCTGTTAGATCCCCATCCACTCTTACCTCGAAAGAAAGGTCGTCGATCTCAACCCCGTTTTCGATTGTCGACAATTTGCTGGCAACCGCGTAACGTCCGGACGTTAGAGTGGAAATGAAGGACTCCTTAACCTCTGTAGGAGACCATCCGCACACTTCGAAGGCATATAGGCATCTTGGATGAAATCTGCAACCTCTCGGAGGTACAATGAGGTTGGGGACTTCTCCTTGTAGGATTATTCTCTCTCTCTTCGTCTTCGCGTCTGGGATAGGGATGGCAGACAGAAGGGCCTTCGTGTATGGGTGAAGTGGGTCCGTGAAGACATCCTCGGTTTCACCGGCTTCGACAATTTCGCCAGCGTACATCACCATGATTCTATCCGCCATATAGCGAACGACGATCAAATGGTGAGAGATGAATAGGAAACTGAGGTTGAACTCATTCTTGAGTCTCTTCAACAGATTCAAGACTTGCGCTTGGACGGACACGTCCAGAGCGGAAGTGGGCTCATCAAGAATCACGAGTTTCGGAGACATTGCGAGCGCCCTGCCGACAGCGACTCGTTGGCGTTGACCACCTGAGAGTTCGTGTGGAAATCGATTCACATATTGAGCCTCAAGTCCACAAGCAGCAAGAAGGGAAACGGCGCGTTCGTAGATTTCGGCATTGGATCCGTAGTGATGTGCTTTCAAAGGTTCTGCCACGATGTCCTTGATCAACATTCGAGGGTCGAGTGATGAATTTGGGTCTTGGAAGACTATGTGAGTGTTCCTTCTGTAGTTCTTCATTTCTTTTCGGTTGAATTTGAAAACGGAATGTTCGTTCTCTATGGTTCTCGCTTCTCGTAGGCGCGGGTCCTGTTTGCTCCGGGGCGGATTGAGTTCCAGGTCATCTAAGAGTTGGAAGTATCTTTTCACAACATCATTGTCTGGTTCGAAGAACAATGCTCCAGCCGTAGGCTTGGTGAGTCTGAGAATCAGTCGTCCAAGCGTTGTCTTGCCGCAGCCGCTTTCGCCGACAAGTCCGACAACTTCTCCCTTCTTTATGAAGAAATCAACTTGTTCCACGGCATGCACATAGAGAGCTCTGGCAAATAATTTGCCTGTCTTTACAGGGAAATACACCTTCAGGCGAGTACCGTGAACGAGTATCTCGTTATTGGTCGACATGTTTCTCACTCTCTCCATAAAGCCAACACAACACACCGTGGTCTCTGTCCACCTGCACCCAAGGTGGGCCTTCCGTACACTTCTCGAAGGCGCGGGAGCATCTGGTTCGGAATCTGCAGCCTTTGGGTGGGTCTATGAGATTTGGGACAGTTCCTTCAATTGTCTGGAGCAACTCCCTCTTCTCGCCGTATTTGGGAATCGACGCAAACAAGCCTTGTGTGTATGGATGCTTCGGGTCAGCAAACAACTGGTCCAATCTGGCAACCTCAACCAAGTTTCCCGCGTACATGACACCGACTCTATTGCAGACCTCAGAAATTACTCCGATGTCATGCGAGATGAATAGAATTGCACTATTGAATGTCCTATTGAGTTCGCGTAGCAACTCAAGAATTTGAGCTTGAACCGTGACGTCCAAAGCTGAAGTGGGTTCGTCCGCAATGACAAGTTTCGGCCTCGTGGCAAGCGCCATGGCTATCATGACACGTTGTCGCATTCCGCCGCTGAGTTCGTGTGGATATTGGTGCAGAACATTTTCAGCGTTTGGCATATTTACAAGTGAAAGAAGTTCATAGGAAAGGTCGAGTGCTTCCTTTTGAATAGTCCCCCATAGCCATCTTCGAATTATGGGCATTTTGTTCAGAATTCGGTACTTGATCGGCATTTTTCCGCTCGATTTGTTGAGTTCAACAAGAAACATCATTGTTATCGGTGTGGGTTTGCGTTCAGCGAGTTCTGAGATTCTCCTGATTTTCTGAGTAATTCCGATGTCCTTTCTGGATATTATGAACCAGATCTGATCTTCAAGTCTTTCCAGCCCAGACCGGTGTAATAGTTCCCGAACCTCGGTTTGTGTCAGTTCGTGAGTCGCTGTGTTCGTGATCTCTCTTAGTTTTTCCCTGGTAGCGGCATTGCGCGCTAGGATTCTGTCTACCAGCAAATCCGTGCAGTGTCTGAGCAGCGTTTCCGAGACTTGCATGCCCACCGTATAGACCGGGTCCAAGGATGTCATGGGTTCCTGAAAAATCATTGACACTTCTTTTCCGCGGATCTCATTCATTTCCTGATTCAGCCGTTTGAGCATCGATTTGTTTCTTTTTAGCTTCGGACGAGCATTCTTCTTTTGGGTGAGTTTGAATTCTCGGGTGATGTTCTTGGTCAAATTCGTTCCAGCAAACCAGATCTCGCCGCGTTCGATTATTCCTGCCTCTGGGGTTAACCTCATTATTGCCAATGCGGTTTGAGATTTGCCGCATCCTGTCTCTCCGACGAGGCCGAAGGTTTCTCCGGCCTGTATTTCAAAGGAGACATCATTGATGGCTTGGATTTTTCCTGCTCGAGTTATGAAGCTCACACGTAGGCCATTAACTCGAAGTAATGGCTCCTTCGGAATAGCCTGCTCTACTTGGTTAAGTTCTGATTCTTGGGTCAAGCGCATCCCTGAGCCCGTCGCCGAGCAGGTTCACCCCGATTGCGAAAATGAGAATTGCTAGTCCCGGGAAGAAAATAACCCAAGGAGCAGCAACCGCGTATTGGAACCCGTTTGAAATGAGCGTGCCCAATTCAGGCAGGAGAGGGTTTCCTGAGGCGAAACCTATGAAAGTGAGCGCAGCAAAAACTTGCACTATTGTCCCGAGATCAAGCGAGACTTGAACGAAGATAGGGGTCAGTACATTAGGGACTACATGACGGAGCATAATTCTCCCGCTTCCCACGCCGCTTGCCTTCGCCGCTTCAATGTACGCGTTCTCCTTCACGGAGAGAGCCTGCCCGCGGGCAAATCGGGCATACAATGGCCACCAAACTATGGCCAAAGCAATACTGACATTGTCAAGTGCTCTTCCCAGCACGAACGCAACTGCAATCGCGAAAGGCAAGTAAGGTACACTAAGGAAAATGTCCGTGAACCGCATTAGGGCTTCGTCCACATATCCTCCGACGTACGCTGACAAAACGCCCACGACTATTCCAATCGAAGCGCCCGCCAGCACGATCAGAAGTGAATACCAAAGGTCTACGCGGATTGCGCTCATCACGGCTTGGTACAAGTCGACGCCGGGAAATGTCGTACCGAATGGATGCATCGGCCAAATCGGTGGAGAGGGTACGGGGTTCATGAAATCGGGTATCAATGAGTAAGCGTTTTGGACACCAATTAAACCGGGATAGGTATAATCGATGACTGCAATCGCAAAATAAGCCAGCACAATTGCTAGGCCAACTGCTGAGGAGGGACTTTCGAGTAGGATCCTCAGTGTAAGGCGGTATTCCTGGAGCCTGGACGATAAGGGAGTCGTCATGCCTTTCCACCTAATGTATCTCTAAAACCCAACACCGCCAGCAGCAGCCTAGTAGCGTATCCTTGGATCAATAAACCCGTAGGCAAGATCCACCCCTAGGTTGGCAAAGATGAACGCCAGGCCGAAAATTACAGTTGCTCCCATTATCCCACCAACATCGCCGTTGAGCATCGCCTGGGTCGTCCAGTAGCCGATGCCAAGGTAGTTGAAGACTGCCTCGACGAGAACAACTCCGCCTAGTAGCGATGCTATCGTATATCCTAACAGCGTGAAGACTGGAATCAAGGCGTTTCTTCTCGCATGAACCTTAATTACCGTCTTCTCTTCCAGTCCTTTCGCTCTCGCGGTCCTAATATAGTCCTGATTAAGCGTATCTTGCATACTAGATCTCATGACCCTCAAGACCGATGCCATGACTCCATAGGTGAGCGTGACTACCGGAAGAACCAGATGCATTAGAGCATCTACAAAAACATCAACCCGCCCATGAATCAAAGAATCAATCACAAGTACGTGGGTCGGGTAGGAGATGCCATTGTTGTACCAATTAACTCCACTGATCAAGCTCACGGTCACAGTCCCACTGATTGGAAAAATGTTGAGACATGAACAGACATTTGAAGTTGAGAACACAATTATAAGAAGCAGACCCAGCCAAAATAACGGCATAGAATATCCCGCAAAGGAAATCACTCTCGTAGCCTGATCAAGCAAGCTGTCCTTTCTTACTGCAGACCACACACCCAAAGGTATGCCAATTATCCCTGTCAGGATGGAGGCAAGAACGGCAAGCACAAACGTATTAGGAAAGAATAGGCTAATCGCGTCCAGAACCGTGCCGGAGTAAATCGTTGTCTTAGTATAGCCCCAATTGCCTTGCAAAAACGCTGCAATCCAGTAGAAATACTGAATATAAAGCGGGTCGTTGAGATGAAATCTCTCCGCCAGTTGTTGCTCCTGAACCACAACTGGAACGGTACTATGAATATTGATGTACGAACCGACAAGCCTTTGAGTTCCCCCGACGTGCGATATGACAAAGACGATGAGAGTTAATCCGAGCAGAGTGGGAATAAGAAGGAGCACGCGGCGAGCAATATAGTACCTGAGTTTCAATGGGAAAACTCCGTAACCCGGAGACTGACCAATTCAGTTTCGTTCGGTTCAAACATAACGCTCTTGCCGTTTTTGTGGCTACGGGAACTCCCTATAAACCTGACCCCACATCCCTTTTGCGCAGGGTGCAGAATGACCAATATCCTAGTAATAGGTGACTCGTTTCTCCCATCGCAGGTATTCTTGAACTCCTTAAACGTGCATCTTTCCGGTCTTAAGATCAAGATCGAGATTGTGGATGCCCTGCTTGTAGATGGCCTCGGGAACTCAGAAGACTCATCGGATATTGAAGCCCGCATCATCGAGAAGATAGGGGAGACGGAGATATTGGTTGCCCACATGGTGCCGATTGGGCCCAATGTCATACAAGCTGCTCCGAAGCTGAGAATGATCGCGTGCGCCAGAGCAGGGCCGGTTAGCGTGGATATCGAGTTTGCCCAGAAACACGGAGTGTCCGTAATCAATGCTCCATTGCGTGGCACTGAAGCGGTTGTGGACTTGACCTTCGGTCTCATGCTCTCTGTGGCCCGGAAGATAGATCGTTCGGCGACAGCGTTCAAGAAGGGAGTGGTTATGGAATATGTGGAATGTAACGGCCCTGAGCTTAGCGGCAGAACCATCGGGATCATAGGTTTTGGCAGCGTCGGTTCGCGAGTGGCGTGCGTGGCCAAAGCATGGGGAATGAACGTATTGGCTTATGATCCCCATCTATCCACTGAAAGAATGACTGCGTTAACAAATGTCGTTGATCTCGATACTCTCCTCAGGCAGTCTGATTTCGTGACAATTCATGCGCGCCTCAGTTCCGACAGCTACCATATGATCGGAGACAGAGAACTGTCAATTATGAAAACAACAGCCTACTTGATCAATACTGCACGCGGAGCGCTTGTCGATGAACGAGCACTATACCGAGCACTTACAACTAACAGGATCGCAGGGGCCGCCTTGGACGTTCTCGAACGTGACAACGACCCTAATAACCCTCTGATAAGACTGCCCAATGTTACGGCAACACCTCACATTGGCGGGGCATCAATTGACGTACCACGCAAGGCTGCTGACGCCGTATCGACAGATATACTACGATTCCTTAGAGGAGAAGAGCCCTTGAACGCTGTTCGCCCCGAACCGTTCGCATTTGAACGAAACCTCATTGCAAGGAAACTCCTCAGAGACTAGGCGTTTCCAGAGTTAGGCACAGAACCATCCATAGAATCCTCATCGAAGCAGGATTGAGCCTTCAGAGTCTTTCTTCAAAACGATGACGTTGTTCAATGTGCCGTTGATCTACCCTTTCACGAACCAGATGCCATTTCAACGTGTCTATGATGGTACGGAGAGGATAACTGCCGACGTTACGATCGTAATGAGTCAGAACGATCCTATCATGAGCTGGAATCTTGGATCCTTCACAATGATGGATGCGGTTGACGTCATACGGCAGGAGAACAGAATGAGAGTTCAGGGCCTTGATATGCCTGGCTATCAACACTCGCCTTTTTCGCCTGTCGATATTTCATGGAATACCCTAAACTCGTCCAAGGAAATATAGGATTGGCCAAGCGACGTCACGTGTTGCTGGTCCGTTACCGTCTCCCGACGGTAGCCCATGCGAAAACCGATGGTTCTGTTTCGATGATATCGTGGTTTGATGTTCAGCTGGCTTCCTAACTTATCAAATCTCCGTGAGTTGCCGGATACTTTTCGAGTTTGAAGATTGCACGATACTCCCTATTGGGTCTGGGGCTCTTCGGCAATTGCCAGTGCTTTTTCAACAGGCACGCGGTGGTGGACAATTTCAGAAATCGCTCGCGTGATCGCCGTCGGATTATTGTGCTGGAATATATTCCGACCAATACAGGTCCCAACTGCTCCGTTTTGCATGGCATCATATGCAACTTCGAGAACCTCTCGCGTCGAGCTCATTTTTTCACCGCCCAGCACGACAATGGGGACGGGACAAGCGTCAGCGATCTCTCTGAACGGTTTGCTGTGGCAAGT